>Ga0126335_1001812_pt1 | contig 12342 bp, 11 predicted proteins | sample OlaspJWI45metaG_FD_108409 | JGI IMG/M metagenome (GOLD analysis project Ga0126335, IMG submission 108409) | Marine gutless worms symbiont microbial communities from Oahu, Hawaii - Olavius sp. 1 OAHU.JWI-45 metaG | ecosystem: Host-associated > Annelida > Digestive system > Unclassified | place...
TCGCCGCGCGGCGATCTCATCGCCTTCACCAAGATGCAGGGTGGGACCTTCAAGATCGGCGTCATGCGGCCGGACGGATCCGGCGAACGGATCCTCTCCGAAAGCTTCCTCGACGAGGCGCCGACCTGGGCGCCCAACGGCCGGGTGCTGATGTTCTTCCGCCAGGAGCCGGTGCGCGAAGACGGCTCGGGCGGGCGCATCCGCCTCTGGTCGGTCGATCTCACGGGCTATAACGAGCGCGAAATGATCACGCCACGTGATGCCTCGGACCCGGCCTGGTCGCCGTTGAGCCCCTTGAATCGGTGACCTAGCGCGGTTACATTGCGCCGAATCAAGTAAAATATGGTTAATTCGGAGGAAAATCGCTTAGCGGATAACAATTTGTTAATCCGGCTAGATTAGCGATTGCCCCGGCCATAGACGGTACGTATGAGTTCAGTGGTTCTTTTGTTTCAACAGAACACCGCGAGAAGGCCGTAGGAAAGGAGTGCCTCGATGGGCTTAGAAAAGATCGGGTTGAGGGCGGTGGCATTGGCGGCGGCCGTTTTTCTGGCAGCGGCGTGCGAGACCGCTGTTCAAGAAGAGGCGGATACCGCCGGCACGGGGGCAGCCGCACAGACCACGACTGCCGCGCCTGCAGGGGCCGGCGCCCAGCGGGTCATTCCGGGTAGCCAGGAAGATCTGGTGCTCAACGTCGGCGACCGCGTGTTCTTCGACTTCGACAAGTCCGAGCTGAAGCCTGACGCCCGCGCCACAATCGAGCGTTGGGCCGCCTGGCTCAGGCAGTATCCCGACGTGACGGTGACGATCGAGGGCCATGCCGACGAACGCGGCACCCGCGACTACAACCTCGGCCTGGGCGAGCGGCGTGCCAACGCGGCCTTCAACTACCTGGTCGCGCTCGGCGTCACGTCTGACCGCATCGGAACGATTTCCTACGGCAAGGAACGCCCGGTTTGCACCACCAGCAACGAGGGTTGCTGGTCGCAGAACCGCCGCGGCGTTCTGGTCGTCAACTAGACTCGGGACTTCGCGCCACGGTTCGGGCCCGCCCTGGCCGCCGCTGTGGCTGCCGGGGCGGGCCCTTCGTGTTTTTCGGTCGTTCGCGTCGCCGCTCGACCACCGCCCGCCGGCGCCGATGCGGTGTGACCGCGCACGTTGCTACAGTATTGCCTCAATTACCGGCTATGGCGGGCTGCCGGCGACGGCTGACCTGACCGCTGCGAACGGGACCGAAGACAATGTTTTTGAACGCACGAAGCCTGCTTGTGCTGCTGTGTTGCGCCGCCCTCTGGCTGCCGGCTGCGGCGGTGGCCCAGGACGCCGAGACCCGGGCGCTGGTGGAACGGCTCGAACGCCTGGAACGCGACTTGCGGACCATGCAGCGGGCGGTCTACCGCGGCGAGACGCCGGCGCCAGCTGGCGGCGCCGCGGCGTCGAGCACGGCGACGGGCGCCGGCCGGTTGGCCGATGCCGAGGTGCGCATGAGCCGGATCGAGAGCGAGATGCGCGCCATGACCGGACGTATCGAGGAATTGCGCTTCGGCATCAGCAATCTGGCCCAGCGGGTCGACAAGCTGATCACCGACGTCGACTTTCGTCTGACCCAGATCGAACAGGGCGCTCGTCCCGCGGCGGGTGCGGCGCAGCCACCGGCGGGCGCTGCGGCGGCGACCGGTGCCGGCGCCGACGCGGCAGCGCAGGGCGACACACAGACGGCCGCCGTGTCCGGCGTGCTGCCCGAGGGCATCGCGATGGAGCAGTACAATTTCGCCCGATCGCTGCTGCGCAAGCTGGATTTCGAGGGCGCGGAAGGGGCGTTCCGCGAGTTCCTGGAACGGCATCCCGATGACAAGCTGGCAGGCAACGCGCTGTACTGGCTGGGCGAGACCTACTACGCCCGCGGCCAACTCGACGATGCGGCCCGGGTCTTCCTCGACGGCTATCGCCGGTTCCCCGACGGCAACAAGGCACCCGACGTGCTGCTCAAGCTGGCGATCACCCTGCGCAAGATGGATCAGACCGAAGAGGCCTGTGCGACACTGGGCGAACTGGGCAAGAAGTTCCCGGACGTGTCGCCGCCGCTGCGAAATCGCATGACGCGCGAGGTCGCCGCGGCCGCCTGTCCCTGATCGACCGCGAGATGCCGTCGCCTACAACCGCAGCCGAGACCGACCAGCCGCTGACCGAACGCGAGTTCGCCGGGTTGATGGCGTCTCTGGCGCCGTTCGAGGCGGCCCCGGTACTCGCGGTCGCTGTGTCGGGTGGCGCCGACAGCATGGCCCTGGCGCTGCTCGCGGCGAGCTGGACGCGACGCCGTCGCGGTCGTGTCCATGCCTTGACGGTCGATCATGGCCTAAGGCCGGATTCACGGCGCGAAGCCCGCCAGGTCGGCCGCTGGCTGCGCCAACGCGGCCTCAGGCACCACATCCTGCCGTGGCAAGGCGCGAAACCGGACAGTGGCCTGCAGGCGGCGGCGCGCGATGCACGCTACGCTTTGCTGACCGACTGGTGCCGTCGGCGCGGCCTGCTCCACCTTCTCACGGCACACCACCTGGACGACCAGGCGGAGACCGTGCTGATGCGGCTGGCGCGGCGCAGCGGTCTCGCGGGCCTCGCCGGCATTCCGGCAGCGACACCGCGCAGTGGCGTGCGGGTGCTGCGCCCGCTTCTGAGCGTGCCGCGTTCACGCCTTCATGCCACGCTGCGCCGCCGCCGCCAGGCTTGGCTCGAGGACCCCAGCAACAACGACCGGCGCTTTGCCCGTACCCGGGCGCGGGCCGCGCTGGCCGAGCTGTGCGACACCGGCGTCGATGCCGGTGCATTTGCCGCGTTGTCGCGAACCGCGGCGCAGGCGAGCGTCGACGCGGATGCCCGCCTGGCCCGCGATGCCGCCGCCGCGGTGCGGCTGTCGCCGGCGGGCTTTGCCGAGGTCTGTCGGCCGTGGTGGCAGGCAGCGACGGTCGATGCGCGCCGGGATCTGCTGGCGGCATTGCTGCGTACCCTGGGACCGGGTGTCTATCCGGTGCGGCGCGCGCGCGTCGAACGTCTGCTGCGGGTGATGTTGGCCGTCGACCGGGGCCAATGGACGCTGGCCGGCTGTCGCGTCCTGCTGCAGCCCGAGGCAATTCTGCTATGTCGCGAGACGGGGCGGTTGCCGCCGCCGATCATCCTGCATCCGGGAACTGAACGACTTTGGGACCGGTTTCGTGTCTGGTTGGCCCGTGACCGCCAGCCCTCTCGATCGCTGCCGACGCCCCCCTATGCCGTCGGTGCGCTGGGGCCGTCCGGCTGGCGGCAGGTGCGGGACCAGGTTGCCTTTGCCCCGCCGGCGGCGGTGCGGCCGGCGCTGCCGGCCCTGTGGTCCGGCTCGCACGTGCTCGCGGTACCGCATCTCGACTATCGGCGGGCCGATCGAGGCTTGCGAACGCCGCAGTTTTCTGCCATTCATGCGCCGGCACAAGCATTCGTGCCGGCACTGCGCCGAGTTGTCTGATGAGGTTTCCGCATTATCTTTATGTGCGGGGCTTAACGTGGTGTAATCGAGTTGTGCGTATAGGCTATCTGTAGCCTGCGGGAAGGGTTGGTTCGTGAATAATTTCAGCCGCAACATCGCCCTCTGGGTGATCATCGCCGTATTGGTGCTGGCGCTGTTCAATCTGTTCCAGGGTCCGGGTTCGCGCGGGCCCAGCACGCAACTGCCCTATTCGCAGTTCCTCAGTGACGTCGAGTCGGGACAAGTGCGCGATGTCACCATCCAAGGCAACACGATCACCGGGCATTACCTGAACGGTGGCGCCTTCAACACCTATGCCCCCAATGATGGCGAACTGGTCGGCCGCCTGAACGATAACGGCGTGATCATTTCCGCGGCGCCGGACGAAGAAGGCACACCGTCACTGTTCAGCATCCTGTTCAACTGGTTCCCGATGCTGCTGCTGATCGGCGTGTGGATCTTCTTCATGCGCCAGATGCAGTCCGGCGGCGGCAAGGCGATGGGCTTCGGCAAATCCAAGGCCCGGCTGCTGACCGAGCGTCAGGGTCGGGTCACCTTCGACGACGTCGCCGGGATCGACGAGGCGAAAGAGGAACTCGAGGAGATCGTCGCGTTTCTGAAGGACCCGCAGAAGTTCCAGCGCCTGGGCGGCCGTATCCCCAAGGGCGCCCTGCTGGTGGGACCGCCGGGTACCGGTAAGACGCTGCTGGCGCGGGCGATCGCCGGTGAGGCCAACGTGCCGTTCTTCACCATTTCAGGCTCGGACTTCGTCGAAATGTTCGTTGGCGTTGGCGCCAGCCGGGTGCGCGACATGTTCGAGCAGGCGAAGAAGAACGCGCCCTGCATCATCTTCATTGACGAGATCGACGCCGTCGGCCGCCATCGCGGCGCCGGACTGGGCGGTGGCAACGACGAGCGCGAGCAGACCCTGAACCAGCTGCTGGTCGAGATGGACGGCTTCGAGGCGAACGAAGGCGTGATCCTGATCGCCGCCACCAACCGCCCCGACGTGCTGGACCCGGCGCTGCTGCGCCCCGGCCGTTTCGACCGTCAGGTGACGGTGCCCAACCCGGACATTCTCGGCCGAGAGCAGATCCTCAAGGTGCACATGCGCAAGGTGCCAATGGCGCCTGACGTCGATGCCAAGGTGCTGGCCCGCGGCACGCCCGGCTTCTCCGGCGCCGATCTGGCCAATCTGGTCAACGAGGCGGCCCTGCTGGCGGCGCGCAAGAACCGCCGGGTCGTCACCATGGCCGAGTTCGAGCAGGCCAAGGACAAGGTGCTGATGGGCACCGAGCGTCGCTCGATGGTGATGACCGAAGAGGAGAAGGAGCTGACCGCCTATCACGAGGCCGGTCATGCCCTGGTCGGGCTCTATGTGCCCGGCAACGACCCCTTGCACAAGGTCTCGATCATCCCGCGAGGCCGCGCCCTGGGCGTGACCATGAACCTGCCGGATCGCGACCGCTACGGCTTCAAGAAGTCGGAGATCGAGGCCAAGCTGGCGATGATGTTCGGCGGCCGTGTCGCCGAGGAGATGATTTACGGCAAGGACAACATCACCACCGGCGCCGGCGACGACATCCGCCAGGCCACCAACTGGGCCCGCCGCATGGTGACGGAATGGGGTATGAGCGAGAAGCTCGGCCCGCTGCGGTACCATGACAACGACGAGGAGATCTTCCTCGGCCATTCGGTCACCCAGCGCAAGAACATCTCCGAGGCCACGGCCCAGGTGATCGACGAAGAGACCCGCAAGCTGGTCGACCACGCCGAGTCCAAGGCGCGTCAGGTGCTCGAAGACCATCGCGACGACCTCGAGGCGGTCGCCAAGGCCCTGCTCGAGTACGAGACCCTCTCGGGCGATGAGGTGGAGCACGTGCTGCGTGGCGAAGGCGTCGACCGGCCGGAGGAAAGCGAGCCGCCCGAGGGGACGGCGCCGGCCGCGACGTCGGTGCCGACCTCGTCCAAGGGGCGCCGGCGCGAGGACCCCGGTGAAGGGATGGAGCCGGAGCCGCAACCGGGCTCGTAGGCCGGCGACGGCCGCTGACGCGGCAGCCTATGCCAGCCGTTCATGGCCATGACGGCGCTGCGCCCGATGCGGCGCAACGCACGTACCTGAAACCGCTCGCGGCGCCGGGTCTGTGCGGCGACGATACCTTTGCGCTTGCCGGTGGCCCGCTGCGCTTCAGCCAGTGCGAACTGATCGAGCGCCGGCGCGACGGCGTCACCCGTCGGCGGCTGCCGGCGACGGCGGCGCAGGCGTCGTCGCCGCAGCTGTTCGACCGCCTGACCGCACCACGTCCGCCGCTCGCCGGCCTGGACTGGCAGCAGCCGCGGTTGATGGCGGTGCTCAATGTCACCCCTGACAGCTTCTTCGACGGTGGCCGCTATGACAGCGCCGAAGACGCGGTTGCCGCGGGCCAGGCGCTGCTTGCCGACGGCGCCGATATCGTCGACGTCGGCGGAGAATCGACCCGGCCCGGGGCCGTGCCCGTGTCGGCCGACGAGGAACTGGCACGCGTCGGACCGGTTCTGACCGGTCTGGTGGCGGCCGGAGTCCCGGTCTCGGTGGATACCCGGCGGGCGGCCGTCATGCAGGCCGCGGTGGCGGCGGGCGCGGTGCTGATCAACGACGTCTCGGCACTGGGCTACGATCCCGCCAGCGCCGCGGTGGTGGCGGAGAGCGGCGTGCCTGTCGTGCTCATGCACAGCCGCGGCGAGCCCGATACGATGGCTCGGCAGACGCGCTACGACGATGTGGTCCTGGATGTCTACGACGAGTTGCAGGCGGCGTTGGCGCGCGCCGAAGCCGCAGGCATCGACCGGGAACGGGTGCTGATCGATCCCGGAATCGGCTTCGCCAAGACCGCCAGGCAATCCGTTGCCGTGCTTGCGGATCTGTCCCTGCTGCATGGCCTGGGCTGCCCATTGCTGATCGGCGCGTCGCGCAAGAGCTTCATCGCCGGGATCACCGGCGAGGTGCCGGCAGAGCGCCGGTTGCCCGGCTCGCTGACCGCGGTGCTGGCCGGTCGTGCAGCCGGCGTCCAGGCCTTCAGGGTGCACGACGTCACGGAGACGCGGCAGGCGCTGACCCTGTGGGAAGCGACCGCGGCGGCAGTGGGCGGCGCCTGATGCTTGCGCCGGGCGGCGGCAAGCGCTATCGGTCAGCGGAACCGGCGCGCTAGGGACGGGGCAAGAACGGGCAGGGCATGGAACGCAAGCTCTTCGGAACCGACGGCATCCGCGGTGCCGCCAACTGCTGGCCGATGACCGCCGAGGTGGCGGTGCGCGTCGGCATGGCGGCGGGCCTGCAGTTCCAGCGTGGCGATCATCGCCATCGCGTCCTGATCGGCAAGGACACCCGGCTCTCCGGTTACATGATCGAGCCGGCGTTGACGGCCGGCTTCACCTCGGTCGGGATGGACGTGATCCTGGTCGGACCGATGCCGACGCCAGCCATCGCGATGCTGACCCGCAGCTTGCGTGCCGATCTGGGGGTGATGATATCGGCCTCGCACAATCCCTTTGCCGACAATGGCATCAAGCTGTTCGGGCCGGACGGTTACAAGCTGTCGGACGACATCGAGCTGGCCATCGAGGCACGGGTGCGCGACGACCTGGAAACCCATCTGGCTGCGCCGGCGGAGCTCGGCCGGGCCTTGCGCCTGGACGACGCGCACGGGCGCTATATCGAAGCCGTGAAGTCGACCTTTCCGAGCGACCGGCGGCTGAGCGGCCTGAAGATCGTCATCGATTGCGCCAACGGGGCCGCCTACAGCGTCGCCCCGGATGTGCTTTGGGAGCTGGAGGCCGATGTCGTGCCGATCGGCGTCTCTCCCGACGGCTTCAACATCAATCGCGGCTGCGGCTCTACCCACAGCGACTACATGTGCGAGCAGGTGGTCGCGCATGGTGCCGACGCCGGCATCGCCCTGGACGGTGACGCCGACCGGCTGGTGCTGGCCGACGAAGGCGGGCGACTGGTCGACGGCGACCAATTGATGGCGGCAATCGCCGACTACTGGCGCGAGGCTGGTCGGCTGCGCGGTGACGGCGTGGTCGCAACTGTGATGTCCAACCTTGGCTTGGAGCGGCACCTCGGCGACAGCGGTCTGACCCTGCATCGAACCAAGGTCGGCGACCGTTACGTCAGCGAGCACATGCGCGCCAGTGGACTCAACGTCGGCGGCGAGCAGTCCGGGCACATCATCCTGAGCGACTTCGGCACCACCGGCGATGGTCTTGTCGCGGCACTGCAGGTGCTGGCACTGGTGGTTGCGGAGAACCGGCCGGTCAGTGAGGTCTGTCATCGCTTCCAGCCGGTACCACAGCTGCTGAAGAACGTCCGCTACGACGGCGCCAATCCCCTGGAGCGCGATGACGTGGCGGCCGAGATCGAAAGCCAGCGCCGACGCCTCGGCAACGGTGGCCGCCTGGTGATCCGGCCGTCCGGCACCGAACCGCTGATCCGGGTGATGGCGGAGGGCGACGATGACCGCCTGGTGCGCACGGTGGTCGACGACGTCGCCGGCGTGATCGCAGCGGTGGCCGGCGCCGGGAGCCGCTGATGCAGGGCCGGGTGCTGATTGTCGCCGGCTCCGATTCCGGCGGCGGCGCCGGCATCCAGGCTGACATCAAGACGGTAACGGCCCTGGGAGGCTATGCGGCGACCGCACTGACGGCGCTGACCGCCCAGGATACCCGCGACGTGCATGCCATCCACGAGGTGCCGGCGGCGTTCGTGCGCCAGCAGATGCAGGTCGTGCTCGACGACATCGGCGCCGACGCCATCAAGACCGGCATACTGCATCGCACCGAGGTGTTGGAGGTCGTCGCCTACACAATCGCCGAAGCTGCCGCTGGGGTGCCCCTGGTGGTCGATCCCGTGATGGTGGCCAAGGGTGGCGCCAGCCTGCTCGATGGCGACACCCGGCTGGTGCTGCGCGAGCAGCTGATCGCCCGGGCGACGGTGATCACGCCCAATCTCCCCGAAGCGGAGATCCTGGTCGGCGGCACCATCGCCGACGAGGCCGAGATGGCCGCGGCCGGGCGGGAGATCCTCGGCCTGGGGCCGCGTGCCGTGCTGATGAAGGGCGGCCACTTGCCGGGCAACGAGGTGGTGGATCTGCTGGTTACCGCCGATGGGACCGAGCGTTTCGCGTCACCGCGGATCGACACCCGACACACCCATGGCACCGGCTGCACCCTGGCCTCGGCCATCGCCACCGGGCTGGCCCAGGGTCGCGATCTGCGCGCTGCCGTCAGCCGTGCGCGCGCCTATGTGGTCGAAGCGATCCGCAGCGCCCCGGGCTATGGCCATGGCCACGGGCCGTTGAACCATGCGCACACGGTGCGCGCGGACTGACCGAGGGCGGACGACGGGATATGCGCCTGCGCCGCGCCGACGTCGCCGACCTGGATTGGCTTTCCGGCCTGGAGCGGCGCGACGACTACGGCCGCTTCATCGGCCAATGGCCGCTGGACGAGCACCGACGCAACCTCGCCGACCCCGATTTCGTGTACTGGATCGCCGAAGACGACACCGGCGCACCCATCGGCTTCGCGATCCTGAACGGCGTGCAGTCTGCGGACGGCGAGATGGAGCTGTTCCGCACCGCGGTGACCGATCCCGGCCGCGGTTTCGGCCGGGCGATGTTGCGCGACGTCGTGGCCCAGGCCTTCAATCGGTTCGGTGCGCGGCGGGTGAAGCTGGACGTCTATGACGACAACCCGCGCGCGCGCCGTGTTTACGAGCATCTGGGCTTTCGCTTCGACGCCACTGTGCCGGGTCAGCCACGTGCGGACGGCACGCCGACGACGCTGGTGCTGATGTCGATCGCGCGGGACGGCTGAGCCATGTCGGCGCAAGAACGTCAGCGCAGCTATGCCTGGGACGATCCGGCCGATGCCTGGGCCCAGCTCGGCAAGCTGTCGGGCGTGGACTATCTGCGCGCGGTCATGGCTGGCACGCTGCCACAGCCGCCGGTGGCCGTGGCCATGCGCCTGTCCCTGCAGGAGGTCGAGCCAGGCCGCGTGGTCTATGCCGGCACGCCAGGCGAGGACTTCGGCAACGACGTGGGCAGCGTGCAGGGCGGCTGGGTCGCAGGCCTGCTCGATGCGGCGATCAGCTCGGCGGTGCATTCGACGCTGCCGGCTGGGGCGCGTTACACCACGCTGGAGTTGAAGGTCAACTACGTGCGGGCGGTGCTGCCCGGCAGCGCGCCGCTGCGCTGCGAAGCGCGGACGCTGCACACGGGCCGGCGCATCGGCACCGCCGAGGCCCGCATCACCGACGCCGACGGCCGGCTTTACGCCCACGCCACCACCACCTGCCTGATCCTGACGGCGGACGGCGGCTGACCTGCCGCGCGCTCGTCCTCGCTCGTGCCGACCGTAGCGTCTACCTAGAAGAACACGTAGGACCGGACCACCACGTTCTTGCGGCAGCGTGCGTCCTCGGGCGCCGTCGGGTCGAAACAGGCGGAGTGGAACGACCAGCGCGAAACGGAGCCGTCCGTGACCGAGTCGTAGCATTTCAGCATCGACACCTCGGTCGGTGTCTGCTGCGGGAACCAGTACCATTCGTGGTTGGGACGATAGGTGAAACGTGTGGTCTCGCCGACGCGGTCGTCGTAGACGCGGTAGTTGGTGATGTAGGGCTGGTCGGCGAAAGACGGCCAGGCGCACAGCACGAACGGGTTCTGCTCCACGGTCTCCATCGGCTTGGCCAGGTTGATTGACATGAACCGCCGCGACATCTTCGCGTCGGCCTCTGCCTCCGTGTAGTGCTGCTCGCGGCCGAAGTTGCGCAGGTTCTTCGTCAACAACTCGCGGCAGCGCACGCGACCGCTGTTGTCGTTCAGGTCGTTGTGCACGAGGTTGACGTAGCGCGCATTCACGCCCGGGTTCTTGTTCTCCTGGTCCTCGGTGCGGTCGCCATCATAATCCTGGTCAAAGACGTCATGGTTGTAGACGAGGGCGTCGGTGGCATCCGGGAAGAACGCCAGCAGGAGTTTCTCGATCTCGGGGTAGAACACGCGCTCCACCTCGGCCGCGTCGTAGAAGTTCTGACATTCGGACTCGCAATGCGCCAGCGCCACGCCCAGCCTGTCCATGCACGCGGGACTGCTGGGCGAGAGGCCGGGGTAGTACTCGCCGATGCGGCGGGCGTCACGCAGCACCTGCGGGAAATAGAGGGCGCGCCGGCCGTTGTTCTCCTCGGCCTTGCGCAGCAGTTCGGCGTCGGCCGCGCGTGCCGGGTCATGCCAGAGGGCATTTGAGGTAACGACCGAGTAGGACGGCCGCTCGTAAACCGAGTAGCGCAATGGCAGCACCACACCGCCCTCGGGCGCTTGCATGTTGCTGGCCCGGATATGGGCCATGCACTCGTCGTAGCTACGAAAGCCGAGGCCCCACTTGGTTTCGATCGGCCCGGGGGCCGCGTTGTCGATCCTGTCGATGACCCGCTGGCCCTCGCCTTCGGCGATTTCGGCCAGCGCCGCCTCGATCGCTGCGGCGGTCCCCGCGTCGCCGTCCCGGTCGAACGACATATAGGACAGGCCGCCGTTGGCAGCGATGGCCGCCGGCTGCCCGGCCGTGAGCTGCAGGGACGGCACATAGGCCGATGAAGCTGGTGCCGTCGCCGCGACGCTGCGCGCGCCGTCCTTATGCTGGTTCATGGCGTCCTCCCGGGCGATTTGGTCTCATCGTGGCATACGGCGCCGACGCTTCCTAGCGCCGGCAACGCCGGCGATCTAGTCCGCCGTCCGCTGCTGCGCCCCGGCGCTGTCCATGAGCTGCTGCAGGGCTTCGTAAGGCTGGGCCCCAACCACGCCGTAGCCGTCGGCGACGAAGGTCGGCACGCCGGTAACGCCATACTGGCGCGACTTGGCCCAGTCGGCGTCGACCGCGTCGCGATGGCTGCGGGTGGTCAGCACCTGGCGCACGCCATCCGCCGGCAGTCCGGCGCCGCTGGCGATCTCGACGATGGTGTCCTGATCACCGATGTTCAGGGCGTCGACGAAGTAGGCCCGATAGAAGGCATCGTGCACGGCCTCGCCGCCTGGCTGGCTGTCGGCCCATTTGCCGACTTCCTGCGCCAGACGGCTGTTGTAGGTGTGGGTGCGCTGGCCGTAGGGCAGGCCCTCGGCATCCATCAGCCCCTTCATCCGGACGTACATGGCATCGAGATCGACGCCGCGGCCGGCGAACAGCGCTTCCAGCGACATTCCTTCCGCGGGCGTCTCCGGGTGCAGCGGGAAGTGCACCAACCGGACGTCGATGTCGTAGTTCTGCTGCAGTTTCTCAATACGCCCGGTACTGAGATAGCACCAGGGTCAGACGTAGTCGGTGAACACTTCCAGGATGATCGAGTCGGACATGGTATGCGCTCTCCGCCGGTTGCGGCGGCGAGCATGGCACGCGGCTGCAAAGCGGACAACAGGCCCTGGCCGGTTCACACGATCAAATGATCGCCTGGCCATGCTGTGGCCCCCGCGCTAGCACGTCGCAAAGCGCATCCAGTGCGGCGACCAGCTCGCGCCGGTCACGCGGCTGCGACAGTGACAGGCGAACGGCGTTCTCGCCCTCACCGGGTCCGGTGGCGAACAGCGAAGCCGGCAGAATGGCGACGCCGGCCCGGCGCGCTGCCGCGGCCAGACTGTCACCGTTCCATGGCGCTGGTGTCTCGAGCAGCAGGTGGAAGCTCGCCGGATGGGCCCGCAGGCGGTATGCCGCCAGCCGCTCGACGGCCAGGTCGTGGCGGGCGCGGGCTTCGTCGCGCTGCCAGTCGAGCAGCCGGGCGGCACTGCCGTTCTCGCACCAAAGCTGTGCCAGGCTGCCCA
>Ga0126335_1001813_pt1 | contig 12338 bp, 11 predicted proteins | sample OlaspJWI45metaG_FD_108409 | JGI IMG/M metagenome (GOLD analysis project Ga0126335, IMG submission 108409) | Marine gutless worms symbiont microbial communities from Oahu, Hawaii - Olavius sp. 1 OAHU.JWI-45 metaG | ecosystem: Host-associated > Annelida > Digestive system > Unclassified | place...
CACGTAGTTCAGCACGGTAATGTAAGCAGCCATACAGGGGCACTATTACTCAATGCCGTGCAAACCGAAACAACAATCAAACACATAATATAACACAAGACACAACTTAATAATGGTCAATATTTACAAACATGCATTCACTTTTTGGCATCGCCCGGGATCGATCCTGGGACCTTTCGATCCCTAGTCGGACATTCTAACCATTACTCCACCACCACCACCCAACTTTGTTAAATCACAACTTTGTCAACTGCGGCCGGGTGGATCGTTATTTGCCCGGCCACTGGGCGAATAACGGAATAACGACATACCCGGCGGCCAGGTAATTAACTGATTTGCCCAGCCGTCAGCTACTTGCCCGGCGTTCACTTAGAGCTGGGTCGATATATCGAAATGTCGCCGATATATCGCGAAAGCGGTTTTAGAGTTTCACGCTAGGGTAGGCTAACTCACCTCCCCTCCCCTACTCCTTCCCCTTTATTTGCTTCTTTCCCGCCCCAATTCCCTCTTTTCCTTTGCCTCCCTACCCCTTCCCATCGCTCTATACCCTATTTCTCTTTCTCTATTCCCAACCCATAACACACTTACATTCTAAGCTGTTGCACTTTGTGGAATATTTATATTAATACGGTAATATATCATTCTTGTCTGGGCTAATGTGGTCATTTAGGTGCTGTTAGTGACATCGGTTGGTGACATCGATATTGAGTTATGGTCCAAAGAAGCACCGAAGGCATGCCGTAACTTTGTGCAGTTATGTATGGAAGGCTACTATGATGGTACAATTTTTCATCGTTTGGTTCATGACTTCATTGTTCAGGGTGGTGACCCCACTGGTACAGGTCATGGTGGAGAGTCCGTATATGGAAAGGCTTTCAGCGTAAGTTGCCGCACCACTGGCATTTGCAAAGTTTATGAATTTTTGTTGCCCATGTATGTGGGTAGTAATGTTTTCAGTCACATGTGTCTGTATCTCAGTGTGTCTGTCTGAGCTCTATGAACTTCATTTCTGGCATGCAGATACATTTGTTATATGAAACGAAAATGACATTCAGTTGAAGGCAGACCAATTATCGGTGATGTTGTGGGTTTACTGCACAGTCATTGGCCCCCATGGTTTCAACCGGGAAATGCCCAAAATGTTAGAACTGTACCTGTCGTCATGAATCTGATGGGAGATTCTGAGTCAGGAACCCATTTTTCCTATTCATGTTTAATAGTAACCATAGCGTTTCCACTCAGTTTTAGCATGTTGTGGATTGATGGATATATGGACAATGCACATTGTTACTAATTTACAATACTGGTAGCTATGCCCCCATTCTGTTGGGTAAGCTTGTTGTGTAATTTTTGGAGTGTAATAATTACTGGTGACAGCATTTCTCTACCCACATCATTCATATTTTTTTGTCAAATTTACACAAAACTCATGGAAGGACAGTTGAAGGCAGTAATTAGCGCGGATGTGGTTACTTACAGGATGAATTTCATTCTCGGCTGCGTTTTGTTCGCCGTGGTCTGGTGGCAATGGCTAATGCCGGAGCACATGACAATGGAAGCCAGTTCTTTTTTACGTTGGCTGCAACGCCAGAACTTAACAACAAGCACACTATATTTGGCAAGGTAGGTTTGTGTATGAACTGCATGCATCTGCAAGTAAATGCCTTTACTTAATGTACAAAACATAGCTGGTGGGCCCTGGCTTCATCACGGATGTGGTCCAGCCAACGTTTTGGATGACAACCAAGACAACACTTTCATGATTTGTCTGGCAGTCAACCGATAGACAGGTCAGTCTGATGATAATAGTGAAAATACTCCTCGGCTATAATTATTGGGCTGCTGTTGTCACAACATAGTCTGTTGATTCGTTTTGTGAATGTTGAACAATGCCAAGTGGCTGCCGAACGTCATACCTGTATACCAGTACATAACTTGGGCCCTCCCATCAGTCCATCTGTAGGTTGCTATCATCTGCAGTTTTTGCACCCTCCTGGGCCATTGTTGTTTTTAGTTTTGACTCAGTTGAAGATACAGATTTGAACGTTTTTTAGTAGCTAATAGCACCTGTTTGTTATTAATTGTTTTGTGTCTGTGACTCATATAGTTGTGTGTAATTGTAAGGTTGGTGGTAACACACTCTATAACATGTTGAAATTGGGTGAAGGTGAATCCGACACAAACGAGAGACCTCGTTATCCACACAAGATCATTAAAACAAAGGTGAAGATATTTTATGTATAATGAATAATTACTTTTATTTTTTAGACAGCTGGTATTGTATGTGTTTATAGCATATATGTGTATTATTTGTGTTTAATAAATGAAATGTAGTATTCAGTTTAATAAAGTATTACTTTTTAATCAAACCATGTCAGTGTATTACAGAATGCTGTAAAAAACTTTCTCTGGGCTAGTTTGTGAGTTTTTAGTTCTGTTTTGCAGGTAATATCCAACCCTTTTGACAACATTGTGCCGAGAGTCAGCAAACTTGGGATGAATGAAGATACTGCAGAATCTAAGAAGCGCAATGAAAAGGGCACAAAGTTAGTTACTTTTTCATGTAGTTGTTGAGTGATTTTAAACATTACTGCTTGTATTACAAGTCGTCTTAGTGTTGCTAATTAATAATTTTTAATAAGTTACATTGCAGGGATGAATTGTTATGATATTTACACAGCTTGTGATGTGTTGGTTTTGAAGAATTTGATGTAGGCATCGGTTGATCTCATCATAGTAACTGTATTTCAGGGACAAGTACCATAAGATATGAGAATGTAGCAGCTATGCTTAGACTGCTTGTTATGTCAGGAACTTTCAGCTGTTGTCATTTGGTGAAGAAGCAGAAGAAGATGAAAGAGAAGTGACAGAAGTTTCACAGGTTGATGATTATGACAGAAATTATTATGACTTGTGTTAGCTGTGAACCAAACTTGTGTGCTTGGATGTATGATGTGGCAGCTTTTTAAAAACTTGTTTATGGCTGTCATTTGAGGTCATTCAAGGTCTGCTTATGTTCGTGGTGGATATCGGCTAAGCCGGTTGCCTTTTCAGTGCTGACGTTTCATTAATCCTAGCCCAGTGCAGGCTCTCTCCCATCCGGGGTGACGGAACTCTGATGATAGTTTTCGGATGATTGTCTTAACTTGCAGTTTGCACTGTTATTTTAGACATAGCCTATCCCTTAATTTGACGTCATCACACATACATCAATATGTTCAGTTCTTTGTGATTGACTTTGACTACAGCTTCGTATTATTCTTTCTTTGCGATGCAGCTGTAAGTACGCTATATTGTGATAATGAAGCACCAGAGTCTTTAACTGTGAGTGGTGTGTTTGCTGGTAGAGTCTACGAGTGAAGGGAAAGAGCAGTCATGACCTGCTGACAAATGACAATACACTGAGTTCACTGCCAGCAGTTGATAACGGGGATGATGGTGACGACGACGACGATGATGATGATGATGCAGATAAACGTGATTATGCAGTACAGGTAAAGCTGTATAAAACAGTAAGAATGTTGTGAAAACATTCAATTAACCGTGCCGCTACATTAGTGGTGTGGCATTTGTAGCATATATACAAGATTGCCTTTCGTTTATATGAGGCAGACCACCAGCACCAGCATGTGTGTATTCAAGAAGTGAAGTTTCCAGGCTGTTGCATTCAAAGTTAAAGCTTATTTTCTCCTGTGATTTTGAACTTAATTTTGATACTCAAACGTGATGTAGATAAAAATAAAGGTAGAGATATTTTGACATAGCACCTCTTTCTGAGGGAACCTTATTGCAGAAGGGCTCAGGTATTATGAAGAAGCACCTGCATATGGAAAGTGAAGTTTCTGGTTTCAAAAGTTAGAACCTGTACAACACAGGGACAAACATAAAAAGTTTAGAAGGGACTGACCATGCATAGATGAGGACAGCTGGTCTTAAAATGTACCATAGGGACAAACATAAAAAGTTTAGAAGGGACTGACCATGCATAGATGGGGACAGCTGGTCTTAAAATGTACCGTAGAACTTAGTAAACAAAGTGAGACCTGTTTTAGCCATAAGCACTGAGATTGCACTGAACTCCCTTAATATGGCTGTTCCAGGCTGGGCTGCACTGCTGTTAATGGTCTTGTGGTATCAATAGGTAGCTACTTATGCTACTCCACAAATTCCTTGATTGATTGATTGAGGGGATATTGGCAGTGCAATGCATGTATGTGTATTGAGGTAGGGACCAACCTAATTCACGGGAAAAAATGCATGATTTTCCGGTAGAGTTTCTCAGATATGTCAGATTTCACGGAAAATTCGTGGAAATTTTACGGGCGTCACAGCTGTTATTTCAAGGTGCTTGGTTAATGCAGATGAAGAAATCTGTCGAATTGCACATTGACATTTCTGAACAACAAGTATTTATTATTGTTATTAATGTATTAAGTTAAGACTAAAGAGTCACTGTTCTACTGAGAGGATCCCAGTTTTGAGTTCTTAGCAATGATTACATGATTTGCCAAGTTGCTTGCTGGCAGTCTCTGGCGCTGACATTGGTGTATTGACTGACACTTCTTTCAGCGTCGACACTGTTAGTAGAGACAGACAAGTACCGTTGCCAGGCGGCTCAGCAACGGAAACCTGTCTGAGCTCACATGCCAGAATGACGCAACAGCTGTTCTGAAAGTAAAAGTGCTAAAATCACGGATTTCACAGACTTTCATGGAAATGGGTGTTTTCACGGAAGACGGCCAATTTCACGGAAAATGTCACGGCCATGGAATCGTGAATTAGGTTGGTCCCTAGTATAGAGGGGATATTGGGATATTGGCAGTGCAATGTATGTGTAGAAGAGCAGTGAACAGGAAGCTAGAGCAGTTACGGAGTCAGTTCGCAAGAAGCTGAAGACAGGACGAGAGAAGATTGATCATCGTGAACAGCATCAAATGACTGTAGCAGAGGACAGTGGCGCCACATCAACAGAGTCCGAGGGCAGGCTGTATGCTCTACTGATACTCTGCTTTATTTTCTGCGTGCTACATGCTATGGAGCTGCATCGTGAACATGCTCCACCAGGATGCTCACTACTGAAGATGTCCAATCATTTTGACATGTTTAAGGAATTTGTGACTGGAAATTGTAGCAGAATTATACAAAACATTTGGATTAGACCTAAGAGGATGCATGGGATTGAATGAAGTGGAAAAATATGTCAGATATATAGCTGGCTGTTGAAACCCTACAGTATGTGTATTGTGATGCTTTGTCGTGTGAGTACCAAAATAATATTTTGTCCATAATCTTGTTTCTGTCGTTGTTTTTTTTGTGTCATTTGCGCTGTATTTTTCTGCTGATTTTGAAAATCATTTTTGTATATGCATATTAATATGTCACATGTGCATGTCTGTACTCAAAGGGCGAAATTGAGGGCTGAGTCAAAAAGACTGAAAATGGACTTGATTTCCTCTCAGAGTAAAAACACGACGTCATCGGCTGGTTCTTCTGAAGCTGTTGATAGTGGTCAGTTGTAGTAGTATTGTACTGTAGTAAAATTTCACTTTGCTGCAAAAAAATACACAACTGGTTGTAGCTGCTAATTGCTGTAAAGTGTGTTGCATTTGCACAATTGTTGTGAACTTCTGCCTGCTTATGCAGTGCTATATCATGTCTTGCTAAATTCGTCTTTTTGACAGAAAAACTTATTTGCATTTATAGTGACTGCAGTGAAATAGCATGAAGTAGATATTATCTGTGTAAGTAATGTTATTTATTTATTATTTATTACTATGTACAACATAATCATTACAAACGCATGACACAGCAACACAATAATAACTGTAAGCTAATTAAGTCAATACCAGTACAGAAAATACACAACACAATAAAAACAGTACAAAAGAAATTAATCACAGTCATTTAATATTGCTTTATTAACGAATGTCTTTTGCGAAGTAGAGATTTAATAAAATTTACACACAAACCATGGCCTAGAGTTAACTGGAGGACTGTCGTGCATGAACCTCTGTGCTTTTGTGTGGCAGGTAGTTCAGCGACTGTCCCTAATGAAGTTGATGCTTATCTTGCTGAACGGAGCAGATACAAGTCACTGAGTCAGCAGCAAGCGAAGAAAGGATCGGAGCGCGAAGCAGAAACTCTGAAGATGCTTGCGACTTTCCAGTCTAAGATGGAGAAGTCACGGAGGCTTGCGGAGTACGTGTCGGCAGGAGTGGTGGCTGACGATGATGATGATGAGCAGAGTGATAAGAAGGAAGGTGATGATGATGATGTTGATGATGATAATGGTGCTGATAACTTGAGCTGGTTAGTAGGTTCTCTATGTTTCGATTTTTTTTAAAGTTTTGTTTGTTTATGTGTTGAAATATCAAGGAATTCAGTGACAGTGTCAGTGTCTGTTTTCTTAGAAAATCTTGAACTTGCATTTTACCATTTTTACGCTGCATCGAATGCATGAGATGCAAACTATTGTTACCATCGTGTGCGGTGTCTGTCAGTCTGTCTGTCACACAGCTCAACTCGGCTTCACTGTGTGGGGGTCATTTGGAGCAGCCTCTGCCAAATCACTTTGGCCTCTTGTTGTTTTTTTCTGGCATACAGTATATACACTGCTCAGTACATTTCAGCAGGCCCACGGTGTACTCACTTTCACATATATCATGGGAAAAGAAGCCATTTTTGACGCCCAACACAGTACGTTGTGCAGCCTTTCCTGTGGCTGTCTTTGTGTCTGTCACATTGATGTATTGTGCGCAAACATCTGAGTCGATCGTCATGCGACCTTCACCAGATTGTAGCCCAGCCATTCTAGTTTTCCCGTGCCAAATATGAACCTGATAGCTCGAGGGGCGTCAAATGGGAGAGGGAGAGGTAAAAGTTGGAAAATCCGGCCAATAAATCGCTGTCATTCACCAAATGGTAGCTCTTGACAGCACAGCATGGAACATTGGCTTGCACAAGCATCTGGCAGTTTGTCAGAGTGAGCTGAGGTTCTTGTTAAAATTAAAATGCTTGGATTTTTGTAACACACAGTATGATTTTAGCTTAAGAACTGCTAGGCAGAGGCATGTGAACAACTTGTCCCAGTTTGTTGCATGTTGTGAATAGCTGCGATCTGATCTGTGATCCCAACAGACATCAGCCTTAGTTATTTGGCAGTAGCATGGCATTCTAATGAACTGATTAATTAGATAGACTCATTAAGTTTCTGTGTCACATGTAATGCACAGAGTGCATCATGTGGCCTGTTGCAGCTGATGGTCCTGTAGTGGGATGCGTCAGTTTGTCTGTCTGTCTGTCATGTGGCTGCACTATATAAAATTGGCTGAACGGATCGAGGTCCTGTTTTGGGTGGAGACTCTTAAGAGCCCAAGGAACATTGTATTAGGTGGGAGTCCTAATCCACCACAGTGATGTAGTGTTGTGGGAAATTTCGCCGATTGTACAACACAGGAACGGCTGACCGAATCATGATTCTGTTTGGTAAAGGTAAAAGTAGAGGTAGATGACTCGATATAGCACCTCTTTATGGGCCAACCCCATCAGAGAGACACTTAGGTATGGCACGCGTTTTCAAGGGATTGCACTGCACAGTTTCACCTGTCACCCACCTGTCTTTATCCACGAATGGAATGAGCCATACCTGTCTTTGCCTTCCTAGCCATAGCTGGTCCTCATTTGACGACCCCATGGGGATGGCAGGTTGAGTTAGCCTAGGCACCACACCACCATGGTGAGTAAACAGTCTGCCCAAGACCTACGGAAATCACAGCTATTAACTGTTCAAACCGTCAAGCGTCATTGGGCAACTGGAAATGCAGCAAGCTGTGAGGGTCGAACTCACGACCCTTTCAGGCTGACAGCCACGACACTAACCCTTCATTCCACTGCGTCAGCTGATGACTCTTGGGGACATTGTATTGGATGGGAGTCCCGATTTCCCTCGCGGCGAGGGGAGGAGGATTTGATGCGACCTTCGCCAGGTAAGTTTGAATGCTTGTTTTGATCAAGCAGCTCTGCCAAATGTTTTTGTTTGTTGCTACTGTACTGATGCATGTGTGTGATTAGGGCACACCGTGGGCTTCAGTTTGAGTCCAATGAACGCAAGGTGCTTGATGCGAATGTTCACGACATCGACCGTTATGAAATCTTTGATCCACGAAATCCATTAACTGTTCGACGTCGTGAGGAGAGCAAACGGACCATGCAGCAGAAGCACTAGAGTGTCTGTAGAACTTGTAAATTTGTGAGAATTCAGAGGATTTGGCAGTGTTGTAAGCTGTATAGAGAGCCGAACTACTCCACAAGCCGAGCATGCAGACTCAGCATCACATTCCTTGTTGGTATCTAAGCTGCATAACCGTCTGAAATAAGGCTGGCTGGACGAATATGAATTATCACAAAATAATAATCCCAGTGGCAGATACACAGGCTGATGGATGCATTAGAGGAGCTTTTGCCTGGTTGAAGTACTGAAAGTGTTTTAAATTTTGGTGACACATTCAGTAGTGACGATTGATGAGTGTGCAAATTGATTGTCTGTGGCCAGTTGCTCGTTGCAAGTTCTGCAGATCTGTTTTAAGCACTTGTTCAGGGACACATCGATGCTTAAGTATTCAAATAAACTATGAAATTGATGTTTATATATAAATAATGCTGATTATTGCTAATAGCAGACTGGAAAATTTTTCTACAAGTTACCACCCTAGATTCATCAACAAGAAACACATTTAAAACTCGTTGCAGATAAGTGAATATTTTCGGGGAAAAACAAATTGATGCAGTAAACTTGTACAAAATTTAAGATTAAGATATAATAAAAAAGATAGAGATTATTGCAACATAAAAATTGAAGTTATAATAGCGATTGTAATTACATAACAGTTGCAGTTTGTATAGTTGTAATTAGCTGACATTTGCGTTGGTTGTACCGTATGGTTAACTAGTTATCATTGTGTAACAGTAAAACATAGAAAAAGGAAAACGGAAGGTAAGCCTATAGACAGTCGGATGAAGACAGTTGCACTGATCGTCTTCTCATGGTGACGTTTCTTCAAGACCGTCCGATCTGGACTGACAGTGCTATGAATATTGCTACGACAGCTGCAAGATGAAGTGCCAGCACGATCGTTATGAACGTGGAACCCTGCATATCACAGACAACATTTTAGAGACGACGGATACTAAGTGTTTTTAGGTTGCATCGAATGCATGAGATGCAGACTTGTTACCGATGTGCGCGGTGTCTGTCTGTCTGTCACGCGTGGTCTTTCGGTGCAGCCTTTGCCAAATCACTTTGGCTTCTTGTTCCTGTGCACATTGGTGGTCGTGCTTAGTTGTCTAGGTTCAAACTTAAAGCAGTCACTGGGCTTAGTGATACAATACCAAACGAATAGGCCTACATCTTACTCTGTTAGTGCTGTTCTGTTGTCGTTAAAATGAAATATTAACTTATTTTATTAAACTACGGAAAACTTCACGTACGCTGTCATCTGGTGCTGGGTTTGTGTCTTTGGGCGTCGCGTCAGAATCAATGGGATCCATTTGCACGTCGCTGTCTGCATCTGTGTACGCAGCAAACAGTGTTAGTGCTGTACAGGCATCATTCGGCTATACCTGAGAAAAATTTGAAATAATACGTAGACGCAAATGCATTGAAGATTTATTACCGTAAAATGTTGACAATGCATCTCGCTGCATTGAAAACTGGAAAATGCGATTGTTTTGTAATAGAGACTGGCTTACTGTGCGAGTGTAGACAGCGCATAACAGTTCGTCGATGATTGTGTAAGGAGAGCACGATCTCGACGACAACGTGGATACAGACGTAAAGATAGGCGACCGCGCGGCACCAGACATAGCGCTGCAGATCAGGCAGGACCATGTACGTTGCCAGCACCAGCGTTATTGCTGTATGAGCACACACGTCAACGGCAACCATAGCGTACAGCATCATCATCATTGTCATCACCACGAGACTGTATTTATTTCGTACATTCGTCACTGAAATGCCGTTGTGTCGTTCACTTGTACTTCTACCATGAAACTACGTCGAGTAGCCTACCAGCTACCACTGTGGACAACTGAGTGTCAGAGCCAGTGGCGTAGCAATGGGGTGGGCAAAGTCCAGGGGGCCCCCGAGTTCCAGTTCCAGGACAAAGTTACAAAGAGGAGAGGTAAGGAGAGAGTGGAATGGGGAAGGGGCCCTTGGAGGGCTGTCCTTGCATTTTTGCCCAGGGGCCCCCGAGTTCCAAGTTACGCCACTGGTCAGAGCATGTAGTTTCTTAACGGCGCACAAGCACTATTCAGTGCCTGATATCAACGAAAATACAATTGGTGAAGCGGAGGAAAGCGGTAACGAAGTGGAGATATGATGAAGGTCGTAGAATACAAAGTGCCCTAGCATATCGCGTTAGATGCTCAGTACAGTGAGTCGCCGTCGAATGACTTGGGCCTACCGTATTTTTACTGACTGTGGCACCACGTTGCTCGCTATGCAAACTATAAAGCGTAAAGGACTGTCTCGGATAGATTAAGCTTACTTTACATAGTTTAAAATCATAACATTGATTTGAATCTACTAATAAATATGATAACTTAGGAGAGAAAACGGAATGAATTAAATGGCGCATAGAAGTTGTGACCAGAGACTTCGCATTCTCATGCATATACACACTCAGAACCAGTTGTAGGCCCAGCGCATTACTTACTTACTTATGTATTTTAGTTTCCGTAAACTTTATCCCCTCTCTCGATCCCCCTTAAACAAAATTCAGTAGGCCTACAATTCTATGCTACAGGATCAGTGTTGAGTCATTCGTTCTCAATAGTCAGATTGAAAGAAACTGCAAACCTGCAAATATATGAGCCAGTTCGCCGACAATGAAGTGACACCAGTTGAATATCGGCCGGCGCTCGGCTCCGGGTTCCGGGCGGAAAATCGCCATTATTGGCTGCAACATTAGTTCCAACACAAACAGTACGTTAAATTAATTGTAGCCTAGTTGCTACGCATCACTATCTGAAATCATTTTGATATGATTCTAACTCTATTGTTTGATGGATTCACCTTCAGCAGTCTGTGCACATTAACAATTTCGTCATTGAAAGTATTAAATTGCAATGAACATTCTGATTAATTAACGGTGTAATATGCTCACATTGATGAAGCATAGTATCATGACGATGATACCGCAAGGTGGATGACCGTCGGTCGGCGCCACCAACTGCAGACATTTCAACATTTATTCACACTATTTGCTATATAGCAGCAGTCGGAATGGCAACAGTGGGAGAAGTTATCTAGGCCTACACGGTGGTCCATCAAAACGTGTTAGTCTGTAATTGACCGTATATCTGTCAAAACTTAAATCTTAATGATTTCAATAATTTCTGCACTGCCGTAGGCCCTAACTGTAAATGAAAGTAAAAATTGAGGCAATACAAAATTGCAAAGTTAAAAAACTTTAACTATCATTACCGAAATTCGATGTTTTCAATTTCATTTTTGTTTACAATAGTAAAAAATATCACCGAAGCAGAGCTGCAAAGAGAGAAAATCTAGTATAAAAGTTCTAAAGTTGACCGTTTGTTTGTTTGACCGCGACAAACAGTGCCGGCGTCAGCCGATTTTGGCTCGTGTAGCTTAATCCTGTCTAGTGCCTAGACCTGCCTCACAGAAGCATTATATAAGAAATAGAAACAGAAAGACAATTGACAATAAGAATTTAGAAAGGTAACAAACAATTAGATTTGCACTGCTGTAGAACAACAAAACGCACTTTGGAGTAACGTTTGACACCGGCAAACACGAGAATGAATCCGATGCACGTCAGAACAAACGTAGCCAGCATACATGGCTGGTGAATCTGAACATCAGCAACATTCACTGTAGTGGTTAGACCTCCCACTGCTTTACGTGGCTATAGACTGTATACATGTAGATTAAGACAACAATAAAACCCAACAAGTATTGTGTGCACAGTACATCAAAGTCACACATGTTTATAGACACATACAGTAACATAAGCTTGCAGTTTTGTTTCTTTCGCCCACACTCGCAATACTAGATAAAGAGGTTAGCTGCGAAATAAGCGGGCATTATCTTGACGAATAAGCAGTCGCGGACCAACAGCGGCGGCTGTACCAGGACGAGGATGCGGCAGTCGGGCGGCGCTGACTGCTGCCATGAAAAATCATCACTTTCTTATATGACGGAGCCGTGATGTGGCGCGTGTAGGCCGCCACTAAATAAGCTTACCTGCAGTTTATGGGTGCGTTAGGGCGCCCCTAAGGCGGTTCCAGGGTATTTTCTGGTTTCCGGCTATTCAACTTAC
>Ga0126335_1001814_pt1 | contig 12337 bp, 10 predicted proteins | sample OlaspJWI45metaG_FD_108409 | JGI IMG/M metagenome (GOLD analysis project Ga0126335, IMG submission 108409) | Marine gutless worms symbiont microbial communities from Oahu, Hawaii - Olavius sp. 1 OAHU.JWI-45 metaG | ecosystem: Host-associated > Annelida > Digestive system > Unclassified | place...
ATGGCCGGTATTTTTGTTTAGTCAAAATGCGACGGGTCTCCAGTTTTCTCGGGTTGCCCGCGGACCCCTTGGAAGCTCCCCGCGGACCACCGGGGGTCCGCGGACCACAGGTTGAAAACCCCTCTGGGATAATCACCGAAGTCATACTGCTTCATGTCTTCATACACGTCATCAGTCTTCACCTCAAACAGTAGGCTAGGCTGTCTGTGTCTGTATAGAGCAGGCTTGTCTTGTCGCTGTACTCAGCCTTAATCTGGTTGTACCAGAAGTCGTACATGAAGAGTCTGGAGTTATCGAAAACTGGTAGTCCGACGGATGCATGTAACTCAGACTCAGAGAGGAAGATGTGATGATGTCTGATAGACACTTGAATAGAAGTACGAGCACGCAGTCGCAAATCTTGTAATCTATCGTCTGCTTAATGCGCCTATAGTAACTGTGCTGTGGCCGCCGCGCAGTGTATGAGCAATTGCGTATGATGATGGTGTATCATCACACAGCATTTTCTTGCTTACTTACTTTTCTCTTTTTGAACCTGCTTACAAAGTCACAATTTCACAAAGAAGGTTTGTGTGGTATAACTTTCATACTAAAATATGAATAATATGTGATACGTTAACATTAAATTTAAATTAATTTTTATTTGTGCGAAACAGTATATTTTAAACTTACAATCGTTTGCAGTTATAGTCATTTTTTTGCCAGACTTGTTGCAATTCTGATGCTGCTACCCCTTACGTGCGTAAAATGGACTGTTTGTTTATATTTTCTGTGTTACCTTGACCTCGCACTGGTGCAGCTGTACCCATGCAGCGGAGCCTGCTGCCTAGTTCATTATGCGGAAAGATGTAGGGATGTAGTAGTATAACAATGAGTTAGTTTTGCAAATAAATATATTGTCGATCGTACTATTGAAAGCAGACGTTATGGCGGAGTTGATGTCTATTCAGGTCCATGTACCGTTAGTGAAAGTCTGTGCTCTTCCAGACAGCTGCACGGCAGATAACAGCGCATCGAAGCTGCGCAAAGTGGACAATATTGGACGATCGCTGTACCAGTCAGCAACGCAAGCGGTTGACGTCGAATTTGAAGATCTCACGTACAGCGTCTCAGAAGGCCGCCAAAAAGGTACACTTTATTCATGAATATGTTACGGTTTTCGATCAGTACTGATTGATAAATTTTATTGCCAAAGGCAAGATTTGAGTCTGTGAAACAGGTACACTGGGTGACTTCATTTTTTGGGTTTCTTATGAATTGGCCGATTGGCCAAGTATAAATGTGTGTAACAGAAATTGAGGTTTTTTAATTACTAGTCATCAGCAGAACGTTGTTAATGGTAATTGTAGGCTTCAAGACGATACTGAAACGAGTATCTGGACATTTGTGTTGTGGTCACCTGACAGCCATTATGGGTCCAAGCGGCGCAGGAAAGTCGTCGCTGATGAATATTCTTGCAGGCTACACGTAAGCTCTGCTTTACAGCTTATCATTTGTTTAGTGTTTACAAGCATGTAGTGTATCACTACTGTAGGACTTGGGAACCACAATATTTGCTATGTGAGCACAGCATTAGATATTTGTCAGTATCAGAGGTCCACTCCTGTTTTTCCGGGGTTTAGTTTTCATTCTGCTTTGGGGTTTTGTTGTTTGGCTGGTGTTTTGTCATCATCTCTTATGGATTGTTTAAAACGAGTTAGTTGTGGATTGTTTATCCCTCTCCTCCTCACAGTATTTTGGGATTTAGGCCTTCAGTTACAGGTGTGGTCGCTAAGGGTTGATTAGGTCTGTTTGTTTAGCTGTAATTTAGGTTGTTGCCGAGTCGTAGGTTAGTTTCAAAATTGCGGTAGCCTAGCCGAGCTATGTTGGCACTCTGTACCTTGGTACTTTGCATCTGCTATGCCTTTCCGGATCACATGGGCATTTTACACATTACACGGTTGTGTTTAATGTCTGCTAACCCGGCTTAGCACGGGGCAAGTAGGCAAATTATAAAAAAACAGGTTCGTTTTAACTTAATCAATTAGGACTACCTCTGTCATTCTTAGTTTCTTAACGAGCTGTGTCCACCTGAGTATAGACAGGTGAGAGCTCCGTCACGGCGGGTGAGAGCTCCGTCATGGCGGGCTCAAATTACAACCTGCCGGAGTGGGCCCTGTCTCCTCCTGGTCACACCTCAATGCTGGTTGGGCCTGTTCCCTCAGAGTCCATATCTGTAGGGGCACAGATAGCGCCAGGGCAGGCCCCGTCAGCAATTACAGACACCGTGGGTACAATGCACAGTTGGAGGTGGGGAGATGCACCAGCATGCAATACATCGTGGTGTCCTGGTGCAGGTTACTCCACCTACTGAGCCTCCCATGCTTGTGCCCTATTTAGTGTTTATTACAGATGTGTACTGTGAAGTTTTACAGAAACAGTCAGTGCTGTAGGCTATAAGATAGATGCATGTGAAAATACTACCCTGCTATCAAGCAAATTTTTTTTACAATTACAAATAATCATCAACAAGAAATTAAGTGACAAAAGGAGCTGAATAATGCATGATAATTTGTCAACTTGCTAGTTGTCATAATTAACCAACAAAGCAAGATAGAAAGACTTCCAAATTCTATGGTAACTAGCAAAAGTTTTGATAGCTTTTTAGTTTTTCACGTTCATTTAATAGCTTATATTGCTTTGATACCTGCTTTTTACTAGCATTATGTGTACCAGGTGTTGAATGCATTGTTTGTTAGGACGAGGTCTGTGACAGGGAAGATACTGATTAATGGCACAGAACGGAAGTTGCACAGTTTCCGCAAGCTGTCATGCTACATAATGCAGGATGATAATCTGCTGCCGCATCTCACTGTCTATGAAGCTATGATGTGCTCGGCTAACCTCAAATTGTCAGAAAATGTTCCCACTACAGACAAAGAGAATGTGGTGAGTAATGGTCAGTTAAGGCTGCAATCCATATGCCATACCAGTGTGTGATAGGCCTGCGACCTGTATGCATCCAGGTCTACTACCAGGCTTTCAACTGGATAGCGTAATGGAATACGACCTGTAATGACATTGTTTGGCCCTTCTTGTCAGATTATTTGTGGCTAGTTTAGTTTTTTGAAGACTTTGATTGTTTTATTTTATGTTACCAGCATATACTGCACTTGTAATGGTTTGCTTATGATGTGCTACATAAGTTGATATATTAGATTATATCATGGGAGCTTTTATAAAGCCGTGTGGCACTTCGATGTTCTTTTGCTTGGAGAGAGAAGGGGAGCAGAGAGATGGTTATAGGATTGCTTTCACCACTTAGGGGGACAGATACCTTGGGAACAGTGGGAAGGGCATCTATCTTGTAAAAGTTCTGCTTCATCAAACCCGAAAGTTCTTTTTAGGCAATGATGCAGAGTCCTGATTTTTTGGAGAACTCCAGATCCAGGGCACTGGGACTTTGGCATCTTGGCAAGTTGGCATTACGTATATGCACCCAGTCTCTGCCTATACCTGAGGATGATTGCATTTTCTGAGCCAGGAAAAGAATCTCTGACTCCCAGGTCTCTGTCTGTGATTTCACATCCCAGCTTTTATGCAGCCAATCCAGTCACATAGTAACTGTGTAGATGAATAGAAAGTTGTGGCAGCATTGGCAGTCATGTAACTGTATGATGATGGAGTGACTGAAGTATTGGTAGTGTTGATTTAACTGTACCTGTGTGATGATCAGTAAATGTGGTGTTCATGGACATGGCTGATGATTATATGTGTATGATGCATGAAGGTGGACAAAATACTTCAGACATTAGGGCTTGTTGATGCCAAGCAGACTAGAACGGTGAACCTTTCTGGTGGACAGCGAAAACGTCTGTCGATTGCTCTGGAACTTGTGAATAATCCTCCTGTCATGTTCTTTGATGAGCCGACAAGGTAGGTGACTGCTGTTAGAGGAATTATTTGCTTGCTTGTTTAGCACATTTTATTGCGTGTGAACCACGTTTTTGAACTCGTAGCAGATTTTTTTTGTTAGCAGTGATATTTTACTTCTGAAAATAATTAAATAATAATTATTATTTCACTTTATGGATTCAGACTACCAAAATTGCCATTTATGTGTAAAGCATTTTCACAGTAAAATCAACTGCTTTGGCAGGATGTTAGAAAAGCTTCAGTTGGTGAATGTTTATATATCAGGCGGAAGCATGCTGACCCTCCACCTTGATTCTGGGTGATACTGCTGCTGACATATTTGGCTGTGCATTGTGTGATATTTTAGTCCAGTTCATTGTTGTTACTCCATAGTTGTGGCCTCTCATCTCGAGTAATGTTTCGTTGATGAGTTGCGAAACAGAAACCAGTTGCATTCATGGTTCGTGAAGGAAATCTGTCTCTGCCTCGATTGTGTGGACGCGTTATTGTGTCGTGAGTTGGTAATGCTGTGCATTGACTGCAGTGGTCTGGACAGTGCATCGTGCTTTCAGTGCATCTCGCTGCTGAAGTCACTGGCGCTTGGAGGTCGAACAGTCATCTGCACCATTCACTAGCCCAGTGCTAAACTCTTCGAGATGTTCGATCAGGTTAGCACTTGTCACTTTTTGTCGTGGTTTTGCAGTAATTAGTCCTTGCCTTCATCTTTGTCAACACATAGTAACAGTGATTCTGGTTTGGAGATATACGTGAAGGCCTATGCTTATGTCACTTGTTTGACTTGTTCTTTTGTGACTCATGCTTCTGCGACCTGTTATTACCTTCACAGTTTTTATGTCAGTAAGTTTTATGGCTTTATGATGGGCAGATTGCAGACATGGGCATGAGTGACTTTCATAAGCTTGTTGAATTTGATTTATGTATGATAGTTTGAGATCTCACTATCTGACTGTATGTGTGTTTATCTAGCTGTACATGCTTGCCGAGGGTCAGTGCATCTACTCTGGAATGGTGTCTGGTCTCGTACCATATCTCAACTCTCATGGTCTCAGTTGCCCCGCATATCACAATCCGGCCGACTTTGGTAAACCACTCATCAGTTGCTTGTCGTGAATTAAATGTCGGTGGTTGCTTTGCCAGTATTTATGTTTGCACTTGCTGTTCTAATCTCTCTGTGTCAAGCTGCCTTTTTTATATCATTTTTCTCCGATTTTCGAATACCTGGTGGTTCAGGTTTGTTGTGTGCAGAGCACTAAATTATCTTGTTGTGACTGATTTTGTATTCTTCAAAGAACAACTCATAATGTACCTATTTAGTTTAGCTTTTGGCATTTGCTGAAAACTTGATGACTTGTAATGTGACTTTGTTCTACAGGTAATAGGCACACTATTAATTCTTGGATGGTGATGTAATTTAATGTAATGGAATACAATGTATAAAGGATTGTGAAATTTAACTGAATTAAGTTAATTGGTTTTGTCCATATTTACACCGATACTGCTAAGTGTGTGAATGTGTTGTGGTGCACAGTAATGGAGATTGCTTGTGGAGAATATGGTGATGTTGTACCGAAGCTAGTGGTCGCTGCACAGAGCGTCAAAATTCAGAACAAATGTTTATCTGAAATGAAGCCAAATAATTGTGACAAATCGGAGAAACGTCTTCTTCAAGATGGTGTCAATGTTGATGACATAGACATGTTATCGTCGGGCTACAGTGAGCTGCTGAATGGTCAGAAAGTGGACCATAATGTTGAAGTGAATGAGTTTCTGTGTAAAACCACACAGAGTTTGAGCTCTGATGAAACTGTTGTCTCCTCGAAACCGGTCGGTAGATTTGTGTTTGCAGTGCATCAATATTTAATGATTTGACAGTGTGTGGTAATCAGGTTTTGTTTTGGTGTAAATATAACAGATGTTGAGTAATCAGATAACAACTGAATTTCTGTTGCAGATAGTAAACGCAGCTGTATTACAGTTATGTTATGTATGTCACATTTCTGCATTATCATAGCTACACTCATGTAAACAGATCTTGCAAGCAAAGTGTGGCCATTGCCTTAGATTTTAGTTATTTCAAATGGTTGTTTTTAACCAGTGTAAGTTTGTTTGTTTTTGGGATGCATCGAATGCATGAGATGCTGACTATTCTTACCGATGTTCGCGGTGTCTGTAAGTCTGTCTGTCTGTCACGCGGCTTACATGTAAATTGGCAGCGGCGCGTGCAGTGGACACCGCGTGCCGTGTGTACGGGGTCATTCGGTGCAGCCTTTGTCAAATTACTTTGACCATTTTTGTTGTGCATTTTTTGTTTTGAGGTTGGTTGTCAGTCAGTGCCAGTGTTTCATAAACAGCTTGTGGAATGTTAAACCCTGCCCGGACACTCACTGCATTTAAGAGCTGTTTCCATGTGCTTTGTTTTGTTGTTTCATTGTGTGCAGGACTGTTGTGAAGTGGAGTGTCGTACGTTTGCTACAAGCTGTTTGACACAGTTTCGTGTTCTCTTCATTCGTACATTTATGTCCATCATCAGAGACTCAGTAAGTCTGTTCAGGCTGTGAAGATTTTTTCAGGGCTGCTACATTGCTACAGATCTGTGATCTGTTATTATGTAAATAACTTAGTAATAAAACTTGGCAGTAAGAATCCTGAAATTAGGGTACTGTGCAGCCTTCTTTTGATATCTTGTACTGGTTTGCCATGAATCACTAATGTGACGGACAGTGGACAGATGGAATTGCAATACTAATAACGTGTGAGACACATACTAAAAATTGTGCACAATAACCACTTGGTGTAAGATAGTATTTGGAAGGTACACAGTATGATGGTACTCATCATAAATAATGTACCTGTGTTTGATTGTATTCTTTAATGCTGTTTTTGTCGTCATTCGCAGACGCTGACCCGTCTTCGACTGCTGTCACACCTGTGTATTGGACTTCTCATTGGGCTGCTCTATCTGGGCATTGGCAATGAGTCAAGCAAGGCTTACAACAATGCTGGATGTCTCTTCTTCTGCATGTTGTTTCTTATGTTCAGTGCTCTCATGCCAACCGTACTCACATGTATGTCGTTGTGTTTATTTTGGGGGTTTGCTAACACCCACATATTGGCAGGGTTATGCATTCAACCCCGCCTGTCTGGCTATGCTTTAACCTTTTAATGCTCTGACACAGAAGCATTGTTTTGGTATGCTGGTGCATCTTTGTAATATCTAGGTCAGGAGTATATCAGTGTTAAATGATCAGTGTCATAGAGGCAATAAAACTTATTTTTTACACGATTGATCAGCACCTTGCTGATGCCACTGCCAACTCTAAACAAACAAGTTATAAGCAGAATTTACCATATTTTCTAGAGTGCTTCTATTTATTATAGACGTGCAATATAAAATTGCTGTCTCAGCATCTCATCAGCTGCATGGAAGAGATGAGATGTTATATACACAACTCGAGTGATAAGTTTTGACTGACAGACAATCTTGTTGTTTGTTGTACGTTTTGCTGAGTGCCTTCCTATTTATGTTGTAACATGTTTCTATTATAATTGCAGTTCCTCTGGAAATGGGAGTGTTTGTCAGGGAGCATCTCAACTACTGGTACAGCCTGAAGGCATACTACCTTGCTAAGACAATGGCCGATATGCCTTTTCAGGTTAGCTGCTCTATTTATAGATGCCACTGTGTCAGTTGTCAGTAGCACAAGTCATTGTGAAGCAGTGTGTGAATGAGAGCACACATTGTTTTAACTTGGCAAGCATTGAAAAAGTGTGAAATAGTTATTTTTATTTCCCTTTTCACTGATGTTTTGTGACCAGTGTGAATTACCAGGTAGTATGTATGACATATTTGCAGGTAATATTTCCAGTACTGTATGGGACCATTGTATACTGGATGACTAACCAGCCAAATGACTTCCTTCGTTTCTTCATGTTTATGACGCTGTCCACACAGACATGTCTTGTGGCTCAGTCACTTGGCCTGCTCATTGGTGCAGGCACATCGTTGCAAGTATGTGACACTCATTTCTGACAGTATCGGTGCTTTTAAGTTTCGTTTTTTGTCTGTTTTCTTTTTGATATCATGATCTAGAGTAAACTTGAGTATCTAAGCTTTTCAGCATTTGTTAAGGATTTTCTACATCTGTCAGTATCATGTATCTGTATTTGTATTAAATCAAAAGAAGTAACTTCGTCTGTCATTAGCTACCATATGGGTTACATTGTTGTGTATAATTATTAGTGTACAAAAACTCACGGGAATTTTGACCCCCTGTAGAATAACACACTTATTATGACCATGGCCCTTGAGGTGATGAAACTAATTTTTGCTGTTTTAGATGTGTCATTTAACAGAGGCCATTACACAGTTATTATAAAACGAGTTTTTGTACATTAATATTTGCAGTTTTTCTACGATATTTATCTACACGCTCGCATTATTGTAGTTCACGAGATGAGTATACTTTGCCATACAATTTGTGCAGGTTGCAGTGTTTGTTGGGCCGGTGACAGCTATTCCCGTTCTTCTCTTTAGTGGATTCTTTGTTAATTTTGACACGATGCCAAAGTACCTGCAATGGTTGTCATACCTGTCATACATTCGGTAAACACTCTTTTCTGATTGTTATACAATTATTTGGTTGAGTTATTACTTGATAAATTGTTAATGTACTTTTATCCATCAGTCATACATTCCACTGGCAGCTGTACCTATATACTGAGTTACTGACTTTTCAGTTTCTGAGAACAGTGACTAGCACTATACATCACTATACATCAACTAATTCAGTTGATAGTTCATTGTTGATAGTTGACCGTTGATAGTTCGTTGTAATAAGTGCAAATAAGGCATATGTAATTGTGCATGTATGTTGTCTGAAGTGTTGGAAATGACATGCAGCCTAAATAAATTCGTTTTTGATCAATTTCCAGAAATTTCTCATTATTGATGCAACCCGATCCGACCTGTGTTTATCACAGGAAAAAGCTGTTAACCAAAAACTGCAAATATTGCAACAGAATGGTACTGAACAATGTGGTGTCTGCCTCCTGTTACATGCTGTTAGAGCAGTGTTGCCAGTCCTTTCATTGTTTCTGCAACCAGTGTATGTTTTGTACACTGCCCCTGTAGCAGGTTTGAGCTGTTGTAATACTGATAACGTGACAAACCAAATGCTTGTCTGTATAGATACTCGTTTGAGGGCGTCCTGCAAGCAATCTATGGATATGACCGCGAACCGTTCGAATGCGAGAAGGATAGCAAACGTGCATGCATCTTTCAGGAAGGCGACGATGTCCTTAAAGAGTTGGATGTTGAGCACGCAAATTTCTATGTTGACTTCATCGCTCTCTGCTCGTTCTTTGTCGTCCTTCGTGTTGCTTGCTACCTTGTGCTTAGGTGGAGAATTAAGATGCACTGACGTTGCTTACAGCTGTCTGAAAGGCTAAACATAAGTGAAGAGGTCATCAGTGATGACAGTAGTAGTTTGTCCCTTTGTGCATTAGTTGGCTTTCAGAGTTCAAAGACAGAAGTAGTTTGTGCTGTGGCAGTGTAACAACTTTGCACTGTTAAGGGTCATTGGAGTGATGAATAGATGGGCAAAGGTAAATTGAGTTATTCTACATTTTTAGCATTTACTGCATCGATGAGTGGTAATATCTCCAGAATAGTATAACTCACAACATATAGGGTTACAGTAGAATTACAGTCAACTCGTCCCCAAGTGACCTAACCTTGGCCCTAAACATAATCCTAACTCTTGCTCTAATCCTAACCTCAACCTAATGATTGACTTAAGGATGAGTTGACTGCCACCTGGACATTTTGTGATGAAGCTGTTTCTAATGTGTAGGCATAGCTAAGGTTTTTGACTGAATCAGTTTCTGTTTCTATATGAACATGTAGATTAACACTTTGTGACGTTGATAAACAGAAATGTGGAATAACTTGTGTTTGCATGAAAAATTTGTCTACTGATTTGGGGGTGCTAAGATGACACTGGCTATGCCTACAGAGTGGTCCATAAAAAAGTGACATTTTATATTTGACTATAACTTTGGCTAACCTTTACTGATTTATGTAATTTTTGTATCGTTTTAATCATGAAAAATTCTGCATGCGAGGATAGTAAATTGTGCCACATCACCTTAATAATGTGTGAATGCAAAACTACCCTTTCGCTGTTGTTCAAAAATCAGAATGTACATTTCTCTACAACTCTGTCATATCTTGACCAATTTTCACACAAATGAAACTGGATATAAATTTTTTTAAATGAGGCATGCATTTGCTTATTTCTTACATTAACCAGGTGTTGCTAATAACGCCATTGTTTGTGCTGATAACGTTTGCTGTGAATCACATCTCTATGAGTGGAGGCGTCGTTGCCTGTGTCGACACTGAAGGCAGACATTTTGAACGTTGCTTATGATTGCTACTCATGAAATGACAGTGACAGTGTCATAATGTAAATATGATTATTGGCATTGGTTTTTCTGTTTTCTTTTGCTGTGAACGTTAATGAACGACAAATGATAGCGTTTTAACTGGAAAAGTGTTGTTATTTCAATTTACGAAGTAAGGTATTCACACAATTAAGGTTGTGGTAAATTTTACTATAGTTGCATGCAGAATTTCTTCAGGATTAAAACGATACAAAAATTATAAAAATATGTCAAGTTTAGCCAAAGTTATAATCAAATATAAAATGTCACATTTTTGTGGACCACTGTGCATGTTCTAGATAGTGTTGCAGTTAAGTTACGGTATTTTTATATTTTCTTTTGTTTCACATTTATGATGCATAGTCATTCTGTTGTGTCATTGTTAATTTAGCGACTGAGGACACTAGTTCTTGTTGTTATGTAATTGTGCAGACTGGTGTTTGGTAGATGTTGACTTGTGTTGGTGGTAATTGAATTTGGTAGTTGTTCCTGTGATATACATTTCATGTAAGTGTAAGATTCATTTTTGTTTGTGTAGTGTAGATTTTTCTCAGTTTATCTCATTATGTAAAGAACTGGTCATTTAAGCATGTCAGTCCTGAAAGTGTGTATTATGTTGTTCGTTTTTAGAGTCTTTGATATTATTATTTATTGTGACTGACGTATTTCAGTAGCTCAAATGTGTTCTGTTGGCTATACAGTGTACATGTCTGCTTTTTAGTTTCTACTACTGGATGACAGTTTATGTCACTGTTTAGTAATGTAATATCTGCCAGTCACTGTGCAGTGCAGCAGCTAGCTAGTATCACATTCATCTTGCAGTCAAGATATTGCTTTTACACTGATTGTGTTTTGCTACATGTAATGAAGAATGCCGTGGGCAAAGTGGCAGTTGTTGGTTGAGATACATTAAAACAAGTTTTAGTCTGTACAGTTACAGACATTTTAGACTCAGAAAGTCAGTCGTAGTGCACCAGAATACAGCAAGTTGTGATAGCAATTTTTGCACAAAATTTTCTTTATTTCCAAACATGAAGGCCAACTTTGCCTGTGGAGAATTCATTGCTTAATAATATGTTCTCAGTCGTAGCTATTTATTCCAAGAGTGATGAGGCTGGTTACCTGACAGCTGACAAAATGACCATTTTGTTTTCTATTTAATAGCATTATGTCTCTAAACACACAGCATGTGGTTAAAGAACAGGTCAGAAAACTTTCACTTTCAACAGTACCCGTGTGGGTGCACTTTTACCAGCTGCATCTCTACATTTACATGTATTTCATAGTACAGTATTACATTGTTAGTGAAATACTGCAGATTTTGTACATTACTTCTTTTGAATGCTGTTTATTCACTGTCTGAAACACCGCTGCTGATATCACAGAATATATGGATTGCTCCAGTAAGTAGGAGTAAGAAAATTCATGTATACAAGTTACCGAGTTACTGCTAATAAAAACAGGTGATTACTGTAGATTTCGGGACAGTACAGATATTAAGCATTGAAAAAATAGCAGTGTGTTATCCTGTTGGTTTATACTGTTTTGCATCTATTGCTACATTATTTTAGTCAGGACGTCATGAATGCAGTAGCAGTATCAAATTTTTACTTCTGAGTTCTGATACTAAATGTAATACACTGTAACACAGTCACTTTGAAATGCAGAACCTGTCCTGAAGTGCTAGGCAAACCAGTTAATGATGTATCAAAACCTTTCTAGTGTGACAAATGCCGCAATTTTACTTGACAAAGATACACACAAATACTAACATATGACAATAAAGGTAAAACAACAGAACTGAAAAATTTTGCCTGTTCATGCTGAAACATCGTAACGCGAGTGAGTGAGCAGAGTTTAACGTCCCACTTGACACTTTATAGGTCATTTCGGGGACGATTTTTACAGGCCAGATGACCCAACCAACAGCGTCAAAGCACTGAAGGAAGCCAGTTGGTCACTGAGATAGGCTTCAGTC
>Ga0126335_1001815_pt1 | contig 12329 bp, 7 predicted proteins | sample OlaspJWI45metaG_FD_108409 | JGI IMG/M metagenome (GOLD analysis project Ga0126335, IMG submission 108409) | Marine gutless worms symbiont microbial communities from Oahu, Hawaii - Olavius sp. 1 OAHU.JWI-45 metaG | ecosystem: Host-associated > Annelida > Digestive system > Unclassified | place...
CAATGGTGCTATACTCTCATATGTTGATCAGTGCAAGTACTTGGGCATTGTTCTAACCTCTTTTAGGTATTTTAAATGTTCATTTGATCATGTAAAGTTAAAATTCTATAGATGCTTTAATACTGTGTTTTATCGCTCAAAGAATGCCGGTTCTGAACTAGTTAGTGTGCAGTTGATGCAGTTGATAACGAACAAATAAATGCGATGATTCAAAGAGAAAAATAAATTTTAAGTGTAAAAACAGCTGATAATCTTACTGTTCGTTCTCGGTATAGTTCTTAGCAATGGCTATATATTTCTGGCAAATATCGATGCTATCTTCGAATTGCCGAAGTAATAAACAGTCGTTTGCCTGCTGTATCACACAATGAAAATTGTCAAACAGTCGAAAATCAGCGCTGTCACTGCCAGAATCATGCATTATTCTTCGTTCGTCAAAATCCCTTCATTGCTTCATCATATCTGCTGTTTATGTAGGGCATAGAGGCTACGGGCTTTACTTTGCTTTATTCCCATCAGTGGGCGTGGTTAATATATAAACGAAGGAAAAATCGAAAATAAGTAGGCGACACAGAGTGCTACAATAAAGGGAGGTTTGCCATATGCTGCGTTTTATAGCGTCCGACATAACAGCGGTCGTTCGGGGTCATGTCCTAATTGCGAGGCCATGACCCGATTAAACCGGCCAATCAGACATTGCCGTTGATTCTCTGCTGTGTGCCGTTAATGGAGGCTGTTGGAAGGAGGTATAATTAATGAGTTGATAAAATACAGTTCCCGGTGATAAATTGCTGGTGTAAGCTGTAGTACTAGATGGGCGAATTGCGTTTGCAGCCAGTAGTTTGCAAAATGTTTCCTTGCCGTTACGTTATTGAGCTAAATCTGTGCTAGAATATTGCATTGGCTGTAGGCTGTAAACCCGTAGAGACCATGGAGCTGCACACTGCATCTGCAGTAGGCGTTTATGTTGACAGTTTGATGGTGTATGTCATGCGTGGTGTGTATGAAATTGTTGTTACTGGCACTGTTGGCAAGGGGATGCCGGTGCATTTCTAACAACAAGAACCTTAAATACAAATTAGATACACGTTCAGTACTAATCACGTACACAGGCATATTGAATTATCGAAAAGTGGATTATGAAAACTTACGGAAAAGTTTAGATATAGATTGGACACTAGTGTTCAATAAGTTTGATAATGATGTTGACAAAATGTGGGATTATCTGAAAAAATTCTCTTATTTCAAATACACAAATATATATAGCTGTGGTCAGTAACTTGTCAGTGGGAAGAAAGCTTTATGGAAACGTTCACTTGATGAAAGAAAAGGAAAAAAATCTAGATTATGGAATAGATACATTGAAACTAGAAATTCCCAATTTCACAAGGAGTATAAACAGGTACACAATGAAGTTTGTCAACAAACTTGTCGTAGAGAAAAAAGAACAGTATAAAGTTGCAAAACAATGCAAATCAAATCCCCAAAATTTTGGAAATATGTTAATAGTAAGTCTAAATCACAAACTAGATTTGGTGACTTAAGACTGTTGCCAGTGACAGATGTGTTGTCGTTGCAAACGATGATGTGGACAAAGCTAATAGCTTCGGGAATTACACACTTAATCTAAATGAGAATTTGAGGAGCTGCCTCTTATATGTCCGGCAGTATCATGTGAGGATGTGTCTTTCAGTGAGGAAGCAGTACTCGATAAACGTAATAATTTTAAAGTGAGCACATCTCTAGGCCGTGATTCAGTACATCTTTGTATTTTATATGCGGTTAGATATTAAGTTATAACCCTTTGCATATGATATTTGAAACTTCTTACAATATAGGTTTAATACTTCGGAGTTGGAAATTTGCTACTGCTGTACTGATATATATATATGGATTTTGAGAAGACTCTCGATAAAAAGTTCCTCACAGGCGTTTGATTAGTAAGTTGTATTCATATGGTATTAATAGTAGGATAATCTTGTGGGTTACAGATTTCCTGGATAAAAGGCAATTTAGAGTTAGTTAGTAGCAAATATTCTTCATGGCATGATGTAATAAGTGGTATACTTCAAGGCATTTATAATATACATTAATGATTTACCAGATTTCTGCAGTGATACGCATGCAAACGCAGATGATACCATGTTATATAGACAAAGCAGTGAAGATCAATATTAATTGCAAAATGTTATACACAAGTTAAATGATTGGACAGATCAATGGCTGCTTAGTGCTTAAGTTAAATGTAGATAAGTGCTTGTGGTATAACATACACAACAAATACTAGTAATTTGTGTAATACAAAATATTATATTGAAAATAGTAATTAGCACTATGAGATTTTGTGAGACTTCTGTCAGTGATCTGGGAGTGAGATTTGACTCAAAGCTAGCCTTTTTAGACCATATGAATGAAAAAGTTAACAACAGTATGTTAGGTATCATTGAAAGAAATTTTATGTACATAAATAAACATTCTTTTGTTTTGTTGTGTAAGGCTATGGTTAGACCGCATTTAGAATATGCAAACTCTGTATGGTTCCCATATAAAAGATGAGATATTGAAATTATTGAAAAGGCACAGAAAAGAGCTACTAAGTTGATTATATCCTTAAAGCATTTATCATATAGGCCTACAGCAGGAAACAACTTATCCTTCCTACGTTAAAATGCAGACGTTTATAAACGTCTGCATTTTAACGTAGGAAGGATAAGCATTTTAACGTCTGCATTTTAACGTCTGCATCTCCATATTTATATGGAGACATGATAGAAGTTTTCGGAATAGTTCATGATTTTCATCACTTGGAAGCTGCAGTGAAACTGAACTTTAATACATTCAGAGTAGTAAGTATGTGGAATAGTTTGCCAAATGATATTATTGAGGCTCATACTATTAATACTTTTAAAAATCGTCTTGATAAATATTAGTCTAATCAAGATGTTCTTTTTAATTTTAATGCCGACTTAATTGGAACTGGAAGTCTACCAATTTATATGTGAAAGTGATGTTAAGATGCGGGCAAAGAGGACTACCTATGCCCGTCAGAACACATTGGATTGGATTGGATTGGATGCATTTAGTCCTGGTAGGACCACTAGAAACTCATTGGAGAAACTTGCATTATATTTTTGAATCTGTATGATAGGTTTGTTTGAGATGCACAAATGTGTAATATTTATAAGCTGTTAAATATTTAACTTTGCTGATGCAAATAACAAAATGTGTTTGTTGCAGCTCTGAAAGTTAATGGAAGCGTCGGCCATTTCTGTGTTTCTTGCACAGTTCAACTTAACTTGGCTGGATATATAGGAATACAATTTTGACATAGCCTAAGAAAAATTAACATTGTAAGAAGAACAGAGATGGATGAGCGAATGCGTGGATGGATGTGGACTCGTCCAGGTGATGACAAGTACTGCAATGCATTGCCACTGGAGCGCAGTGACTGCGACACTGGTGAACCATACATTGACAGTTTGCATCAGCTTAACAAGATCGTTGAACGGATCATGCCAGAAAAGTCTCCATTGTCACTCATGGCGGTACGACCAAAACTTGGTGTACCGATGTCACTAAAAAGATCGTTTGTCGACCATAAGGAATTACCCAGTCGAAAACCGACCTCAGTAAGTAGCAGTGTGACTGAGATTCCGATCGATTCACCCATGAAGCATCCCCCGTTGAGCATGATGCCAAGTGTATGTCTTGAAGACTCATTGAGACTGAAAGCGCTGCGTCCAATTGACAGTCTTAATGATAGTGCATATGAAACCTATTGTGGTGATGCCAGCAATGATGCATTAGACAGTGTGGAGAAAAACATTAGGGTTGATGAGCTGAGTTCTGGAAACGACCCCTCCGATTTTTGTGTCAGTCCTTCGGGCAGAAAGTCCGAAGACATCTCAAAAAGTTTATTTTATGGCAAGGAAAAGGACTGTGGGGTAATTAGCAGTACCTTAATTAAAGATGCAGGTGGAGACCTAATGGTTGGCGATAATTTAATTAGTGACATTGACTGTAAGAGAACTAGGAGGAAGTCATTAGAAAGTGCAATTTCAGTTGCAACCAACAGAGAGTACAAAAAACAAAAAGAGCAGTTGGAGGTAGAAGAGTCGTCACTTACGGATGCCGACAGACTTTTGTCGAGTAAGTGTCAAAATGGCAGTTATCGTAATAATGTATTGGGGTCATCAGAATTGTCTGCAGTAGGGAAACTGCCAGAATTTGAAAGATATGTTGCAGATAGCAAGTGCTGGTCTGGCATCAGTCATTCTGTCCATGTATCCACGTCTCTTGATGCAGCAAAGCTTGGATCATCACTGTCAAGTAATGAAGGGAGCTTTGTTGTCGATTCCGATCATTTATCAGGCCACAGGATTAGGAACGTGAGGGAAGGCATTAATACCAGAGATGGAGGTGAAGAGGAAAAGTCGTTTTCCTGTCCTCACTGTGCTTACACTGCCAGTAAGAAGGGACAAGTGCGAAAACATCTTTCGGTGCATGGCATCTTCCTCTGTGCACACTGTGAGTTTGCCTGCGACCGAGCTGATCTGCTAGAGGAACACAGGCATGTATGTCATCCGGGCTTGTGTGGAAGACGACTCTGCAAGAAATGTCGGGTTCTGTTTCAGAGCAGTGAGCTTGAAGCACATGAGCTCCAATGCAGCGGAGAAAAACAGAGATGGGCATGCCGAACTTGTGGAAAAGAGTTCAAGTTTCTGAGTGTCATGAAAGCACATGCAAACAAATGGCATCCACTGGTAGATGATATTGTCTCAACAAAACCGGTAGACACAGCGTCGGACACAGCAAGTTCAAAGCCTTGCAGTGTGTCCAGTGGAACGCCGTCAGTAACCTATTCAGCACAGCCGGATTCAGTCATAAGCACAGAAATTAAACAGTTTCAGTGTTCCGAATGTGGGAAGATGTTTAAAACGAAGTGGACACTGGCAAATCACGTTTTGTCGCATGCTGGTGCGGACACGCCGTTCTGCTGTGACGTTGATGGTTGCAGTGGCGTTACTTTTCGGTCAGACAAGGAGTTAAACTGTCATCGGATGGCTGTCCATCGACTTGGTCCTACCAAGTACGAGTGTTCCCATCCCGGCTGTACCATGCAGTTTGCCAAGTACGGCCATTTCAAGAGACATCAGCTTACACATGCTGGTTTGTTAATTTCAGTTTTTGCTATGTGAGATGTTGTTAATTGGCTAGTTTTTCCATACTTCAGTCATAGCTGTAATCAAGAGCTGCCGTGTGAAGCTTCTGTTTACAGTTTAGCAGGTCATTTCTGTTGGTTGTTTAGGCTCAGTTCACACCACCCATGAAGATGGGCCATTGGGCCATGAATATAGCTGCACTGAAAACCCAGTTCACTCTACTTGCGTTCATGGCCTGTGTATGCAAGTATCTAAAATGACACCAACTAACTAGTCCATGAATATGGACAGTAAACACAGCGCACACGGGCAGCCATGTTCACAGGTTGGAAGTTCTCTTCATGACGTGAAGTCTAATGCTAAAACTGTTGTTGGTAAAGTAACTTCAGATAACTTTTGATAAGGATATAATGCTTCATAATTTCAAATTGTACCATAAGTGTCAAGTTATATTGCATGTGTGTATTGCATTTCTTGATTGTCTTTGATGCTCTGCATGTGCACTGTGCAGCATCTGCTGAATCTGATATGTCGTCGGGTGACACATCTGAGCGAAGATTCGTCTGCGACTGGACGCAGTGTGGTAAGGTGTTCTCACACCAAGACAACCTGCGAGTTCACTACCGACGTCATACCGACGAGAAGCCACACCACTGCCACCACTGCGAGGCTGCTTACAGGCAGAAGAGTGGACTCAAGTACCATCTTGAGAAGGTACATGGCGAGAAGACGGTCAGCCGGTGTGGCCGAAAACGAAAGGTTTCTGTTGAGAACAGCAGTCACCAAATACCGGCCAGTGGTACATTTATTTTGTCCAAAAGTGGAGAACTATGTTCTGAAGTGGACAACAAAAGTGGACAGATGTTGTTGTCGAATAAGCAAACCATGGACAGCAGTGTAACAGTTAGTGTAAAACATACTGCGTTGTCGAAAGTCCACGAGGTAAACATGAATGCGTCAGACTTGCAGACAAAAGAGCGGTCCAAGTCTGATGTTGATGGTGATGGTAAAGGTCGAAGGTTGTCATTTCCAGAGTCTTTGTCACCAGACTGCGATCACAATTTGGATAACATCGACATCAACGACGAATGGTTGTTGAATGAAGATGATGGTTTTATCAGCGGTCGTCAGAAGTCGTCCGATGCTGGAGTTTCAAGGAATGCCGAAAGAAGTGACCGTGAGCAGGCAGGATCGACATCCGATACCGAACCGTTGGATGAGGATATCTGCGAAGAATTGCGTAAACTGAGTGATGCTATTAACAGTGAAGTGCTGTCACCACATGGACTCAACAGCATGTCGTCACCATTTGAATTACCGGTTGACTCTGCATATGGTCCTCCAAAGTCTGCCCGTGCTGCTGATGTTCTGCCAGATATGTCCTCACCACATTCGGGGCTGTTTTGCAGAGAAGAGCCAACAGCTTTTGATCACTTTTCTTCTACATCACTGCCACAGGAATCAAACATAACCAGTGACTTTTATCCAAGACATTCAGAGGTTAGTACCAGTAGTATGTTGACACGTGAGCTGTGTAATTCGAATACGTCCACCCATGCGGAAATAGTTAATGGCTATCTACCGGATGTGTATGGGTGCACAGATGTACGTGCCACTCATTGTGAAAGAAATGCCTCGGCTTCAGAGTCAACTCATTTGCCAGTTGATGAGCCAGTAATTGATGAGCCAGCATCTTATTGTTCTGCATCCTTTGAAGATTCTGTACGTCGTTGGCCTGTGCCAGTTAATTCTCCAAGATGGAGTAGTCATTCAAATGAAAACCCTACACTCATGCCAGTACATGGCATCTCTTCAGTTTCTGCCTGCTCATCTGCCGAGACTGGGTTCAGTGACCAAGTGTGCCGCGAAGATGGCACGTATTCAAACTTAATGTCCAGCTGGTCGGCGGCTGAGCAGAGTCAACGTTGGCTGGGTCACGATGGCATAATCCCAAGCTGGTCTCAGCGTCATTTGGGCTCTGTAACTGGACATCCAGACGTAGCTAGACAGTATGACTGGCACATGGGTCAGCATGCAGAGTCTGCTTTCTCCCAACGTGGCACAGCATTCGAGAGCCGTGCCAGCTTCGAGATGAGTCCTAAGTTGTGCGTGCCATACCAAAACGATATGAGGGAAACGCCATGCATGTCGCATCGTTTCATTGACAAGCACAGCAGTATTTATCCTGCCAGCGGCATTGGCCATACAGGGTCATGGTCAGATCTGTATGCTCGGTCGCCACATATGACTGGGATTGGCAACTACGAATATAGCTTACCAAGAAGTGTATATCGGTCCCCTGTACAATCAGACAATTTCAACTTGACGTCGGGGTATTCTGGTATGCAGACGCACTCTGGCTATGAGCGTCTTGTCAAAGCCGAAGGCCAATATGGCATATCAAACAGTCCTTATCGAATACCAGTCGAGCACATGACATCATGGCCTATGTCAGGTTTACCCAATGGCCCAGAGTCACTGCGGTCGATGCCAGATGCCCAGCCAAGCTCAGTGTTGTATAACGTTGTGCCTCGATATTATTGAGGAGCATAGAGCTGCGGACCGATTGTTTTAAGGCGGTCAGTCTGCCTTATTTAGACTGCTTACAATATCTTTGTTGCTAATTAGTTATTGAGAATTTTTTTGTTTTGTTTAGTAATATCATGTATTAAATTAACTTGTTGATGGCAGCATCCTTGTAGCATGTGTTATGATAAATGTAAATTTAAATTTTATTATAATGTCATATGAAGTTAATTTTATAAACACAGCACATTATTCTTTCATGTGTGGGTGATGATTATCGTTTGTGTGGCATTATCTGAAAGGTATTTGTTTTGTGTTCACCTGGAAGCTTTTGGTTACATTTATCATATGTGCCTTGATCTTACTAAAGTTAGTCCAATGCTCCTGGGAAAATAGTAATACAGTAAAATGATTCCTAAATGTTCCTGTTCCTGCAGTGTTATTAAAAGTAATGGAAAATTTCCGATCTTGTTATAGATATCGCAGTGAACAACACTTGTATCCCAAACTGTTGCAAGATTCATGAAAATCAGTGCTGTAAGACTGATAAACTGTACATGTACAATGTATAACATTGTTAGGAGTGCATGCTATTTGTTGCAGTATGAGAGGGTAAATCTATGCATCTTCGATGGTAATAGTTGTACTATGCTCATTTTCACAAAGCAGTGTTGGTAACTGCTGATTTTTCCGTGGGAACGATTTTGTTTCCATTTCAGCATTGTGAGAACAGCATAGTAACAGATTGTCATTTCTCCTGTGTCACATTTAAAGTATCATTTGAAAAAAAGCTGGTAGTAAATTAGCCGAGGCTGGGAAATTGAAGAAAATATGAGGACTTGCAGTATTTGAGATGCTTGCAAACTACCTGTGCTCACCAGTGTCTGAATCAGCCAATCATGGTCACTTCCGTTGCACTGCACGTGGTGACCTTGCAGTGCCATGCTCCGGAACGAGATACGGCCAAAGACGTTTTGATGTTTCTAGTCCAGTCCTGTGGAACTGTTCTGTGCACTCTTGAAGACTGTGCTGTTCTGTAGAGCATATGGGACACTAACATAGTGCCTCCATGACAGTTTAGGCTGTAAGGTTTGCTGCATGAACAAACACAAGTTCACTTACTTACTTACTATGGTGAAGTGTAAGTCAGTATTTTACAATCTTTCAGACAGTTTCTGTTTACGTAACTTAATTTTGAGGTGATCTTTGTTGTTTTTCTTGTTGTCACAGTCTTTTGGCAGTGTTGTACTGCCTTCAGAATGTCTGGCTCTGTATGAAGGTGGACTTCAAATGATGTCTTGGTTTTTTAACATTTTTGGGCTGCATCAAATGCATGAGATGTGCACTGTTCTTACCGATGTTCGTGATGTTTGTCCGTCAGTCTGACTGTGACGCTGCTTAACTTGGCGGCGGTGCATGCGGTGCGCGTGGGGTCATTCGGTGCAGCCTTTGCCAAATTACTCTTGTCATTTGTTTCTGTGTGATTAGAGGTTTGACAGGGCAAACCAAGCCCTTGTGAGTTGTGAGTACTGGGATCTATTGTGCTATATAGACCACGTGAACTGAATGCTCAATGACTGACATAGTGCTATGTTGGCAGTCAACATTGTAACTGTTGCCATCGTGTTGTGCATCACATGTCGCGTGTTTTATTGTTATCAATATTATTGTGTGAATATTGTCAGATGTTCGACGTAGTTGTAAGATTGTGTTCGCTGATGATGAACTGCATGTTGCATTTCGTTCCCTCCTTTGTGAAAACTATGACTTTCTACTCTTAGTGGCACAAAGGGTACATCATTTTGTTACAGATGTTATTCTGTATAGTTTGCGCAGTACAGATCATGTGAAACTACTGTTCAGCTATGTCACGTTGGTGCTGGACAGACTGATTAGATGTGTGTAAAATCACTGTGCGTAAAATTTTGTCGTTTGTTAACAGTTGTGATTCAAAATGTTAATGTTAACACATTGGCTTGCCGTGCTGTAGCTTTTCTTGTTTATTGGCTACGATGTGCCATAGACTTATCCATGTCCATGAATAACAGTTTACTGAACGTGCTGGACTGTGTTCATTGTGTCAAGGCCCATTTAGACTGCAGTGCTCCATGTAATAGTAGCGTACTGCATGGAAATGTATGTATCCAGACGCATACACTGGAAAACTTAACATTTGTACTGTGCATGGCATTAAACTTCCACCACTCAACCTCCGTGGCCTCATCTGATTACTGACGACGGTCTGGAGTAAAAGAGCGAACATTAACACAGCTGCTCTAGTTACTTTAGCACAGTGCAATATTCTTGTTGCACGATGTTCTAGGCAGCTTATAGGTCCAGCAGATTGGGTTTTTGTCACACTGGAACCCTTACGTTTTGATTAGCCTAGAGGCAGTTGCCTACAGTTCATATTGTAACACAGTGGAGTGGTTCTGGTGGGACAGAAGCCTATCTCGGTGGCCAACTGGCTTCCTTCAGTGCTTTGACGCTGTTGGTTGGGTCATCTGGCCTGTAAAAATCGTCCCCGAAATGACCTATAAAGTGTCGAGTGGGGCATTTAACCTCTGCTCACTCACTCATTAAACTTCAGTCTGCAGAAACTGAACATGTTTTGCTGTATTTGCCAACTGTTCCTCTGTTGGTCGATTCACATTGTCAACTTTTATTATACAGAATATTTCTTAAAACATAACATGATGATTTTTTTACATTTTGCATCCATCACAGAATTTATTTGCTGGTATTTTCTTTGCCTTTAGAACTGCGTAAAAGTTGAAATTCTTGTCTCAGTTGCTATAAACTGTTGATTCAATCTTCAGTTTGTTGTAATATATATGAGGTATATTGTGGTTTTAATGCTACTACATGCATTAAATGAGATGAAGTTTTTACAACGAAACGATGTCGGGTCGATTGTATGAATGGTGCTGTGATGCTGAGTGACTGCTGTTCACATGTGTACAACGCTTTCTGCCAGCAGTATTGTAACAAATGTGTAAATGATCCAGTATCGAAAGGGTAAATTTATTGGCATTTGCTATGATGCCTTCACAGTGTTCTATGTGGTTTACATGTGGTTTATAAGAATTTCTGGTCATGAAAATGCAAAGAACTGCTGACATTGAATTCGTAATTGTTTATTTTTATGCTGTAAATATGTTGGCATGAGCTGAGTTGGTTGTGAGTCTTACAGTGTATAATAGCCGCACACCATAATCTTTGGACATCGACATTTTTGTATAGTATATACTGTTATTTTCCTGTTAACAATGCCACTGTCTTTTCAGTTGGTACCGAGTCCGGATAAACTGCATTTTGTTGACATAATTCTGAACGTTGCGTTCTATGAGCTTCTTCTTAAGTAACATTGTACTTGACATAATGGTATGTTTTAACTGTTCTGTGAAGCTGTTTTTGTAATCGGATAATATTTGCAAATTGATGATTTGTTGTCATCAGATTGAAGAACTTACAAGGTGTTGAACACCTTTCTGTGCCATTTGTGTCATTTTATTCTTCATTATCCAGAAAAATATAATTGCGTCTGTGCTTACAAAATCCTAGCTTACTTGCATAAAATTGTTGTGGGAGATTGGAATGTTTTTCCGAAGTACTGTAGTAATTTGTTTAGAAATGTCATAAGTTTTTATTCTTAAATTTTAGTGAGGAAAAGTTGCAGTTTCAAACATGTAATATATCTAGTGTTTGTGTTGGAGAAATGGAATTTTATAAGCATGTTTTGGGCTTTTTCTGAACATGCACATAACAGCTTGCTCTTACAGAATTGATGTCATAATATTGTTCATTTGCGTGTACAATCTGGGTACTATCCCGTATTTTTTGTTTATGATTGTTATCAGTCAGACTGTAGCATGTAGTGTACAACTGCTTTTATTTGTGCTGTGTAGAGCTCGAGTAGCTGACAGTTCATTTTGACAGGGTAACAGTTATTGGTGCAGTGGTGTTCAAACATTCATAGCTATGCCATTGTTCTTCATATTTTAGTTATGTTGTTCTATGTACCAGTGTATTAAATATTAAATATAAATGCACTCAACTTGCCAGTAGTTCACGTGCAGTTACGTGTTTTAATGATAGATGTATGTTTATATCTGTTGTTACTGAGATTCTTTTTTTCAGCAATGTGCAATTGGCAACATATACTGATGTAACTGAAATATTATCAGTGAAATTTTTATGTTGAGTGTGATTTAAGTGTATCTCAGTGGCCAATTGGCTATCAGTGCTTTGACACTGTTGGTTGGGTCATCAGGCCTGTAAAAATCATCCCTGAAATGACCTATAATGCGTCCAGTGGGACGTTAGTCCTCAACTCACCCACTCCAACTCTAATGCCTTGATGATTTTCTGGAGAATGAAGAGTGTGCTAAAAATAAAAGGAACGGAACTCTTTTGTGCTGCAGTCTTTAGCATAAACCACATGAGCAGTTCTTTACATGGACTAAGGCCCTTTGCTTTCAATTTAATGGGTTTATGCTTTTGTATGTTTTCATGCTGCATCGAATGCATCTGATGATGGTCTGGAGTAAAAGAGGGAACATTAACACAGCTGCTCTAGTTACTATAGCACAGTGCAATACTCTTGTTGCACGATGTTCTAGGCAGCTTATAGGTCCAGCA
>Ga0126335_1001816_pt1 | contig 12329 bp, 11 predicted proteins | sample OlaspJWI45metaG_FD_108409 | JGI IMG/M metagenome (GOLD analysis project Ga0126335, IMG submission 108409) | Marine gutless worms symbiont microbial communities from Oahu, Hawaii - Olavius sp. 1 OAHU.JWI-45 metaG | ecosystem: Host-associated > Annelida > Digestive system > Unclassified | place...
AGCAAATTAGCTGTTGACTAAATCGGTTTGAAAATTCTGGGTATAGCAATGAGGGAAAATCGGCCAAACTTTGCTAACAAAATCGTACTATGTCAAATAAATTTGCTTGAAAAAATATCTGCCACGGCGGGACTCACTTCGCATGCCGCACCCCGAACTTCTTTCTGTCTATCCGTACAAAAGTAGACTGTCATTAGCTTTCGATTCTCCCAAACCAGGCTATATATCATCCAGGCTTGCTACCCCGCGAACATAAAGCCGGCCCTTGACATCGCGCCAGGCGACAAATCCCATTTCGATGCTGACGTACCAGGCCGCTATGAAAGAGCGCCGGTCGCAGCTCCAGAGCCATTTTTGGGTTCGGTCGAATACCGGCTCCAGGCAATGGCCCTGTCCCTGCGGGGTTTCGATCAGCAGCGTCGTCAGTTCTTCTAAGGACGGAAGACGCCAGCCGGAGAGGCCCGCGAAGTTTTCTTTATTCAACGTGTCGATATATTCGTGGGCTTCGCGCCAGGTGACCGGATACGGCGAACCGCTCAGCTGCCAGATCAGGCTGGTGGTCTTTTCCAGGATGGTTCCGTTGTTCCTTTCTATCAGCTGGTGAGGGACATACGCTGCCGGTCGCCAGAGCATGTCCAGCCCAAAAGTCTCGCGGGCGTGCCGCGGTGAGACTTTAACCGGAGTGGTACGAATACGCGCTGTGCCAGCCTCTGATGCGCTTTTTGGTGAAAATGAATCAGACGGCAACAGGCAGATTCTATCTTTTTTTTGCTGCCAGGCAGACGCCAGATCGTTCAGGTCGTCGAGCATGGCGCGGGCGGACTGATAGCGGTCGACCGGCCGGGGAGACAGGGACTTTTTAAAAAACCGGTCCCAATGCGGGTCCAGATCGGGATTGAATTGCACAGCCGACAGATAGGGGCTGCCCGGAAGCGCTCCGGTGAGCATCCGGTAGAAAGTGACGCCGGTCGAAAAAAGGTCGGCGGTATAATCGACCCGATCCGGATCACGCTCCTGTTCGGGCGGTGCATACCAGGCCGACCCTACCTTAAGGCCGGGCGGTCCCGAAAAAACCTCACCGCGCACTTTGGATAGACCGAAATCACATATCTTTATGGTCCCGTAATCGGTGATCAACAGGTTGTACGGCTTGATATCCCGGTGAATGATGCCGGCATGGTGCATGCAGTCCAGACCGCTGAGGGTCTGGCGGCAGTAGTCGAGCGCCTGGTCAATACTGATCCTGCGAGACGGTTCGTCGGTGCGCATCGACTCGCCGATGATCAGCCCCAGGTTGTTGAAGTAGAAATTCATCAGGTAAAATGTTTTACCATCAAATTCATCGAAATCCCAGATCTCTACGATATTGGGATGTCGCAATCGGGCCATGGTTACGGCTTCGGAAAGAAACAGTTCGCGGATTTTTTCCATTCCGATCAATTGAACCAGCAACGGATTGGGATCGAGCAGTTTCAGGGCTGCGATCTTGCCGGTAACCGGGTGTCTCACCTTGTAGACTTTGCCCATACCGCCGCGGCCCAGTAAACCGCGTATTTCATATTTGCCGATGGTTCGCATGAATGAATAATCGCCACGAATTGACACGAATTAGCACGAATTATAAAGATTGGTAACTAATATCAAGATACAAAGAATAGGGTATAAAGTATACGGTTCAGGGTGTAAGGTAAAAGGTATAGGGTACAAGGTATAAGGTAAAAGGTATAAGGTTTAGGGTGCAAGACTCCGGAGCCTTGATACTGGATCCTCGATGCTGGATATGCGATCATCCTGATCCTGGATATTCAGGGTGTTTTCGCTCCGTTTTTTCTCCGTTCTGGCCTGTTTTTGGCCCAATTTTACTCCGGTTGTCGGATCATCGGTATACAGTGGCTGCAAGCCACCCCCAACGCAAAATTGGAACAATTTTGCGTTACCATAATCGATTTGCATGCGAGCGGGGCAGGTCGGCGGCGATTATTTTTTCGGCAACCGCGGCAATATCGTATGGGATATACTTTATTTCCAGACTGAATTCGTTCGAGTCCCAGATTGCGTACTTCGCATTATTGTTGCCGTCACGGGGTTGCCCGACACTGCCGACGTTGATGATGTGGCGGCCATTTTTTGGAAGATCAACCGTGCCCTCATAAAGGATTTGACGGGTGGTTGACTTACCGTCGCTGGATAGCAGCGCCAGTTCATGGGTGTGACCGATAAAACAAATCGGCTGCGACATCGACTGCATGACCTGCAACCGCTCCTCTCCAATGACTTGAAACCGGTAGGTATTGACCGAATCCGGTGGAAACCCGTGCACAAAGAGACACCCGGCGTGGGTCATTACTTTTTTCATTCGACCAATACTGTCAACGGATTCGTTTGACAGCATGGCAATGGATTTCGTCAGTGATTGACGGGCCGCGGAATTGAACCATTCGAGGTGAGCCGGTTCGATTACCGCCAATTCGTGATTGCCCATCACAGCAGGAAACTTTCGGGCAGTCATTTCCGCGACAACAGCCTCAGGATCAGGGCCGTAGCCAATATGGTCGCCGAGACTGAAAACGGCATCGATTCGGCTGTTGTCGATATCCGTTAGCACCGCCTGCAGGGCTTCCAGATTGCCATGAATGTCTGATATAACCGCAAAACGCATTTCGTTACTCGTTCTTTCGGTCTCAATTTCCAATTAATGGTTTGTTGTGAAGTCCTGCTCACTATAGCCATAAGTGCCTAAAGTGCACTAAAGTGAGCTAAAATGCCTAAAGTTTTGGTAACGCTGACGCGTTGTCGTTTGGTATTTTATATTGGACACTACGTTAGCGATACTGAAGTCACGCCCCAGACGCGGCATCCATATTTTAATTTCATGTCTCGCTTAACGAGACATGAAATTAAAATACCAGAGAATCATTTGCGGACCAAAAAAAATAAATGTTAGGGCGCCGATGGCTAAAAATGGGCCGAATGGTACGGCCAGTTTCATGTTTTTGCGGGTTGCGATCATGACGGTCAAACCGACGAGCGTGCCCGTGGCAGACGAGACAAAAATAGTAAAGGCCACTCCCTGCCATCCGAGCAGGGCGCCGATCATGGCCAGCAGCTTAATGTCACCGCCACCCATGCCCTCTTTGCGGGTTAACAGTTTATAACACAACGCTACCAGGTAAAGGCTGCCGCCGCCGGCAAGGATGCCTACCAGGGACTCCTTGGCAGGCACGGACAATATAAATACTGCCGCCATGAAAAACACCCCGATACCGGGCAGGGAAACTACATCCGGTATGATGCGATGATCCAGATCGATGAAGGTGATAACCAGCAATGCGGCTATAAAGGTAAAATATACGATTGCCTCCAGAGAAATGTGGTATTTGAGATAAACTGCAGCGGCAAAGAGTCCGCCCAGCAACTCAACGATCAGGTAGCGAACCGGTATCACGGTTTTGCAGCTGCGGCACTTGCCCTGCAGCAAGACATAGCTTAATATAGGGATATTATCGTAAGATTTGAGCCGGTAGCCGCACACAGGGCAGGCCGATCCCGGATAGACAATCGATTTGGATTCGGGCAGGCGGTAGATACAAACATTCAGAAAACTGCCAATACAGGCTCCGAAAACAAAAGATATCCAGACTAATGGATCATGGATCATAGGCTTTAGGCCAGCAAAACGGTTTTAATCAAATGCGATCAAAAAGCTTAAACGCTCGCAATTAAAAAATCAAGATAGTTGTTGTAAATTTAATAATATGTCTTATATTTAATGGTTTTCTTGCCCGGTGCAAAACGCTGGTTCGCAGTCCATTCCCCGGCAACTGTCACCGAAAGTGCGATGGCCCAATCTGACGGGGCGATTGGTTTTGCATATGTAAACGCTAGGAGAAATGATGGCGGAAACTGACAAGGACGATCTGATCAGCCTTATCGAAGAAGATGATATCGATGTTGACATACCGTTAACTTTACCGCTGATACCGGTTCGCGATGTTGTAATCTTCACCGATATGCTGCTGCCCCTGTTTGTCGGACGAGACAAGTCCGTGCGTTCGATAGAGGAGTCGGTCTCCAAAGATGGTTTTATTTTGTTGGCGACGCAGAAAGATCCCAGCATTGAAAATCCCAAAGCCGATGATATCTACCGGATTGGAACCGTTGGCCGGGTGCTCAGAATGCTCAAATTACCCGACGGTCGCGTCAAGGCGCTGGTTCAGGGAATTACCAAAGCCCGGATACTGCGTTACCTGTCAAAAAGAGCCTCATTCCGCGTCCGATTGGAGCTGATCGATGAGGAACCGGTCATCGATGTCGATGTGAAGATTCAGGCCCTGATGCGCAATGTGCGCGAACATTCTGAAAAGATCATGGCACTGCGCGGTGAGATGAGCGGCGATATCAACACCGTTCTGGAAAGCATTGATGATCCCGGGAAACTGGCCGATCTGGTGGCCTCCAATTTAAAACTAAAAATCGATGAAAGCCAGCTTCTGCTCGAGATTATCGATCCGATCGAACGCTTAAAAAAAGTGAATGAATTGCTGTTCCGCGAGGTGGAGTTGTCCACCATGCAGGCCAAAATTCAATCGGACGTCAAAGATGAGATATTCAAAAATCAGCGGGATTACTTCCTGCGGGAGCAGGTTCGGGCCATTCACCGCGAACTGGGCGAAAATGATGACAGAGCCCAGGAGGTCGAGGAATACAAAAATAAGATCAAACGCGCCAAAATGCCGAACAACGCTGAAGAAGAAGCCCTCAAACAACTGCGTCGAATGGAACAGATGCACCCTGATTCAGCTGAATCTTCGGTAATTCGAACCTATCTGGATTGGCTGGTTGAGATGCCCTGGAGCAAATCGACCAAAGATACGATCGATATTCCCTATGCCAGTAAAACGTTGGACAAAGACCACTACGGATTGGAAAAAATTAAAGAGCGAATTCTGGAGTATCTCAGCGTTAGAAAGCTCAATACCCGCATGAAAGGACCTATTTTGTGCTTTGTCGGACCGCCCGGTGTCGGCAAAACCTCCCTGGGACAAGCCATCGCGAGTGCACTCAAACGTAAATTCATCCGCATCTCATTGGGGGGCATAAGGGATGAGGCCGAGATCAGGGGGCATCGCCGGACCTATATCGGTGCTCTGCCTGGGCGGATTCTGCAGGGACTGAGACAATGCGGGACTCGCAACCCGGTATTTATGATGGATGAGATCGATAAACTGGGAGCTGATTTTCGCGGAGATCCCTCGTCAGCCCTGCTTGAAGCCCTCGATCCGGAGCAAAACAACGAATTCAGCGATCACTACCTGAATCTGCCTTTTGATCTTTCCAAGGTCATGTTTATTCTGACGGCCAACATGACCGATACGATCCCATCGGCCTTGCTGGATCGAATGGAAGTAATCCACCTGTCCGGATATACGGAGGATGAAAAGAACATCATCGCCCGCAGGCATCTGATACCCCGCCAGATCAAAGAAAATGGGCTCAAAGTCAAGCAGGTGAAAATCAGCAGCGGCGCCATTTCACAGATGATCAATGAGTACACGGCCGAATCCGGATTACGAAATCTGGAAAGGGAGATCGGCAGCATCTGCCGCAAGATCGCCCGCAAGTTGGCCGAGGATAAGAAGGGGCCCTTTCAGGTGGGGCGCAATAACCTGCACAAATATCTGGGAGTGGCCAAATTTATACCGGAAATGGACCGGGAACACAGCCAGGTGGGCTTGTCCACGGGGCTGGCGTGGACTCATGCCGGTGGTGAGGTCATGTACGTGGAAGCTTCTTTGATCCGCGGTAAAGGTGAATTGATTATTACCGGGCAGATTGGCGAAGTGATGCAGGAATCAGCCCGCGCCGCCCTGAGCTTTATTCGTTCGAATATGGACACGATCGGGATCAAGGATAAAGACCTGGACAGCGCCGATATTCACATTCATGTTCCGGCCGGGGCCATTCCAAAAGACGGACCTTCGGCCGGAATTGCCATGGCCACCGCGTTGATATCGGCGACCACCGGTCAGCTCATACGAAACGATGTCGCCATGACCGGTGAGATTACCTTGCGCGGCAGGGTCCTGCCTATCGGTGGTTTGAAGGAAAAAGCACTGGGCGCGTTGAGAGCCGGAATCCATCATGTCATTATTCCGGCCAAAAACAAAAAAGAGCTTTCCGAAATTCCCAAATCCATCACACGCCAAATCAAGTTTACACCGGTGCAGCAAATGGATGAGGTATTGCAGATAGCCTTGCTCAAAAAAGAGAAAACCGGCCAGGCGGGTGGTCGTAAAAAAGTCCGAAAGGGCAATGCGTGAAGATCCTGGCCATCGACACCGCCACTGAAAGCTGCAGTGTTGCCATTGTCGATGATCATGTGATTCTGACCGAAATCACTCTGGTCAGCGGGCGCACCCATTCCAGGCATCTGATGCCGTTAATACGCCAGGCGGCGGCGACGGCAGAGATCGAGCTGGCGGATTTGGATGGATTTGCCGTATCCATAGGACCCGGATCTTTTACGGGCCTGCGAATCGGAATTAGCACGATCAAAGGTCTGGCAACCGGTTGCGATCGACCTCTGGTGGGTATCTCGACCCTGTACACCCTTGCCAATCAGGCGGCAGTGCCGGATTATCCGATCTGCGCTCTGGTGGACGCCCGTAAAAGGGAAGTTTATTGCGGGACCTATCGCTGGCAAAATGGAGAACTGAATGCGCTGAGTCCGGAACGGGTGCTGGCGCCCCAATCGGTTGCCGAAAACATCAAAGATAAGTGCATTTTTGTGGGAAACGGTGCCATTCTCTACGCTGATCTGCTGCTTGCAAATAGCTCGCCTGCACGCATGCTGGCACCCCGGTCGCAGCATCTGATCCGAGCGGCAACCGTTGCCCAGTTGAGTCTGCCGTTTTTTCGAACCGGCCAGACGGTTGACGCGGCTCAATTGGAGCCGACGTATATCAGAAAATCGGATGCCGAGCTGAGTCTCAAATCCTAAAACTATCCGCCTGCAAATCCATACCCGGGCTTGCTATCAGGCCGGGCATAACCGGTGCATGTCGTAACAATATGTAAATGTTGACAGAATTTGATGGTTTTGATAAAGATACTCGATTTCAAACTTATCAGGCATACGATTTAAATACGCCATGAACGATTATTCCAGGCCCGACCCCCCGAGTCAAAAAGCGTTTCCAATTGCCCGACCCGGATACCCCTTCCTGTTTGCGGCCGCTTTTGTGACCGCAATCCTGGCATTGCTGGAACTGACCGTGGCGGCGCTGATCGCCCTGTGCGCGACTTTTTTTATTGCCTATTTTTTCCGGGATCCGGACAGGGTGACACCCGATAGTGATCGCTGCATCGTTTCACCGGCTGACGGCAGGGTCCTAAAAACCGTGGTCGTTGACTCATCACCTTATTTCGAAGGTCCCTGCCTCATGGTGAGCATTTTCATGTCGGTATTTAATGTGCACGTGAACCGGGTCCCGTTCGACGGCCGGATTACCGCCATCGATTATTATCCGGGTAAATTCATAGCGGCCAATCGAGATAAATCATCCACCGACAACGAACGCAACGCCGTGTACCTTGAAACAGCGACCGGCGTAAAAATGACCTTTGTACAAGTCGCCGGACTGGTTGCCCGGCGAATTATCTGCAACATTCAAAGCGGTGATAATGTTCAACGGGGTCAGCGCTTCGGAATGATCTGTTTTGGATCCCGCGTGGATGTTTATTTACCTCCCGATACAAAGCCGAAGGTTTCGGCCGGGCAAAGCGTGAAAGCCGGCGCTTCGGTTCTGTGTGAATTGCCGTGAAAACGTGCAGGCTATTTATTTCGCAGTAGACGAACACCGTTCGATCCTTATGGCATCTAAAATATCGAGGTGGTCTAATATTGAACCGCGACAGGGGCGCATTGCCAATAGGTTGCCCCCGATTTGCTGCCTTTGATATAAGCCCGGGGTCAAAGACAGTGGCGTCACTGCGGTTTACTGTTTAATTCCCGCCGGCGATCGCCTGACAGAACCGCCGGCGGGGTTTTTATTTACCATTATAATCAGTTAGGTGGGATTTATGGGAAAAACGTATCGTATTGCAGTGATACCCGGAGATGGTACCGGGCCGGAAGTTGTTCGGGAAGGTATTAAGGTTCTGGACACAGTGGCGGCCAAATGTGGATTCGAATTGAACTACACCGAGCATGTCTGGGGTGGTGAGCATTATAAAGCCACCAATGAAATTCTACCGGAACACGGTCTAGCGGCATTGAGGCAGGCCGATGCGATCTACCTGGGTGCCATCGGTCATCCGGATGTCAAACCCGGTATTCTGGAAAAGGGAATATTGCTGAATATCCGGTTCAATTTCGACCAGTACGTCAACCTGAGACCGGTTAAACTGTATGCCGGGGTTGACACACCGCTCAAGGATAAAGGCCCGGAGCATATCGATTTTGTCGTTGTGCGTGAAAACACCGAGGGCCTCTATGCCGGTGCAGGCGGAACGCTGAAGAAGGGGACTGCCGATGAGGTCGCCGTGCAGGAATCGATCAATACCCGCAAGGGCGTTGAACGCTGCATACGGTTTGCCTTCGAATATTGCCGCAAGCGCAACAAAAAGAAAAAACTGACCCTGTGCGGAAAAACCAATGTGCTGACGTTTGCGTTTGATTTATGGGAGCGGGCGTTTTATGAGGTCGCCACTGAATATCCGGATATAGAAACCGACTATGCCCACGTGGATGCCATCTGCATGTGGATGGTTAAGAATCCGGAATGGTTCGATGTCATCGTTACGGATAACATGTTCGGCGATATCATAACGGATCTGGCTGCCATGATCCAGGGCGGCATGGGGATTGCCGCAGGCGGAAACATCAATCCGGAAGGCACTTCCATGTTCGAGCCTATCGGTGGTTCAGCACCGAAGTATACCGGAAAGAATGTCATCAATCCGATTGCCGCCATCTGTGCGGCGCAGATAATGCTTGAGACATTGGGCCAAGACGAGGGCGCCGCGATGATTGAAAAGGCGGTCGAAAAGGTGCTTCGGGAAGATATTCAGGACGTGGGCGCCGGAAAAATGGGTCACTCCACCCAGGCGGTTGGAGACCTGATTGCCGGCACAATTGATCAATTATAAGCGCAACATTTGAGGAATAAAGAAGGTGGATAAAATTCCCTTTACCATTTCAGGATATGAGACCCTGAAGACCGAGCTGGAAAGACTGAAACGGGTTGAGCGACCCCAGAATATCAAGGCTATCGAGGAAGCACGCGCCCATGGCGACCTTTCTGAGAATGCCGAGTTTCACGCTGCCAAAGACCGGCAGAGTTTTCTGGAAGGACGCATCAGCGAGCTGGAATACAAAGTGGCCAATGCCGATGTGATCGATCCGAATAAATTATCCAAAGACAAAGCCATATTCGGCTGCCGGGTATGTCTCGAAAATATCGAAACCGGTGAACATGTCGAATATCAACTGGTCGGCCCGGATGAATCGGATATTAATCAAGGCCGCATCTCAATTTCATCGCCTTTGGGCAAAGCAATTATCGGTAAAAAACCCGGTGACGAGCTGAAACTGCAGACACCGGGTGGCAGACGGAGTTATGAATTGGTTGACATCTTATGAAACGTCAAAGCTTGCCGGCGCCCGGCACAGATTGACGGAGTGAAGCGCAGATACCGCTTTGCAGGACTGCAAAGTCGGCTTGAAGATTACCGAATATACGCACCAATCCTGTCGTCTGAATTTCAAATCTGGCAATTAAACCAATACATGGAGGAATTTCAGTGGCGCGAATTACTGTAGAAGACTGTTTGACCAGGGTTCCCAATCGTTTTTTACTCGTAAACATGGTGGCCCGCAGGGTGAGGCAAATTCGAGAAGGGTCCGAATACCTGGTTAGTTCGCCAAAGAATGAAGATATCGTCATCTCTTTGCGGGAGGTGGCCGCCGGTAAGATCAGCCTGAAAACGGAAGCTGAACCAGAGCATGATGAAACACCGGATACCTAGCCCGGATATTTCACCAAACGGAGACTTTCATAGCCCTGGTGAAGCTGTAATCAATCTACCGCGAACCTCGAATAACACAGGATATGGAAGTCTCCGTTTGGCCTGCAGGGTGAAAGTTTTTCAGTACATTGGGCCGTTGTTTTGGCTCCATAGTGCCCATTGGCTGACTGCTTTGGCTCTCAGATAACCGTATGATATAGCTTTTATATTCCACTTTCTGGAAAAATTTCATGAAATATTCGGGATAGCACCATTGCCTCAACGAAGTTATACATACAAATATGTCAATCGCTGTGTCGGTAAAGCCATGCATCGCTATAATATGCTTGCCGACGGGGATCGAATTCTGGTTGGCGTTTCCGGCGGTAAAGACAGCCTGACATTGCTCTGGAGTCTCCATGAGCGGTTGCGGCGGGTGCCGATAACCTACGAACTCTTCGGTGCTTATATCGATCCCGGATTCGAAGATGGTTTCGGTGAAGAACTGAAAAAATACTGTCAAGCATCAGGATACCACCTGAAGCTTGATTGGACCGATTTCGGCACCCGGGCCCATGGTCCGGAAAACAGGGAAAATCCATGTTTTCTATGTGCCCGGAACCGGCGCAGGCGGCTGTTTGAAATCGCAGATGAACTGGGTTGCAATAAACTGGCACTGGGCCACCACAAGGACGACATGATCGAAACCCTGTTCATGAATATCTGCTATGCCGGCGAAATCAGCACCATGCTTCCCAGGCAGTCCTTTTTTGATGATCGCTTTACGGTGGTCCGTCCGTTGGCCATGACCGATGAGTACATTATTCAGAAATTTGCCCGGGAAATGAAGTTTCCGCAGTTTCATAATCCATGTCCGAGCGCCAGCGCGTCAAAGCGCAGGGAAATCAAGGATATGTTGGCTCAATTGCACCGATCCAATGAAAAGATCAGAGGCAACATATTTCGGGCCATGCACCATGTCAGGTTCGATTATTTACCGATCCAACTACCTGGAAAATCCAAATCCGGACAGACTGAAATTTAAAGCTGGTTTTACCCAATATAATCTGCTATCTGGCAATTGGTTGTTAAATTCGAACGGGTAACACCAGAGCCGAAACCGGAAAATAGAATCAATGGACGCATATAAGCTACTGGAAAAAAATACCACCATGCCTTTATCCGCCAGTAAGCCGGTTAGAATGAAAGATATCCAGAACCAACGCGATTACCGCAATCTTCCAATCGATAAAGTCGGCATAAAGAACCTCAATTATCCCATTACGGTCCTTGATCGCAAAAACGGGTTTCAACATACGGTTGCATCAATCAATATGTTTGTCGATCTGCCCCATAAAAACAAGGGCACCCACATGAGTCGCTTCGTTGAGATATTGAACCTGTTTCACCCGGAAGTTTCGCTCAAAAAAATCTCCGAAGTTCTGAACCTGATGAAAAAGCATCTAAATGCCGCTTCATCCCATATTGACGTTGCGTTCCCTTATTTCATGGAGAAAAAAGCCCCCATCAGCCACGCACGCGGTTTGATGGACTACAACTGCAAGTTCCAGGGCTCCAGCCACCCGTCCGGCGAAATCGATCTGGTGGTGGAGGTCAATGTACCGATCTCTTCGGTTTGTCCATGCTCAAAGGAGATCAGCAAATGCGGCGCCCACAACCAGCGCGGCCTGGTGGAGGTGCGCACGCGCTTCAAGCGATTCATCTGGCTGGAAGATGTCATTGAAATGGTTGAAGATGCGGCATCCTGCGAGGTCTATTCGGTCTTAAAGCGCGTGGATGAAAAATATGTCACCGAACAGGGCTTTACCAATCCAAAGTTCGTTGAAGATATTGTTCGTGACATCGCCCTGCAGTTAAAAAATGATGAAAACATCACCTGGTTTTCAGTTAGCGCTGAAAACTTTGAATCGATTCACAACCACAGCGCATTTGCACATATTACCAGCAGTCCCGCCTGATAATACCATCCCCATTCATCAGGAAATGAAAATCCGGTCCGGTATTTCACAAATTAGAGCGTTTGTCAGAATAACGCTCCGATATGGGTCCTGAGAATGTGCAGACCATCCCGATGGCATTCATCTGATCGACCGTAGCTCAGAGTAAAATCAAAAAAAGATAGGATTCCTTACCCCAATTTCAAATTTCCAGTTTCCAGTTTCAAATATTAGACAGCGCGCAAGCGCTTCCACAACCCTGGCCCAGAACTGGGTACAGATCGGATCTCGAATTATCTGAGCAATGAAAATGATCTTGACATAACGACCCCGTTTTTCGCCTGAGCACCAGGGCGGGCTCCG
>Ga0126335_1001817_pt1 | contig 12329 bp, 6 predicted proteins | sample OlaspJWI45metaG_FD_108409 | JGI IMG/M metagenome (GOLD analysis project Ga0126335, IMG submission 108409) | Marine gutless worms symbiont microbial communities from Oahu, Hawaii - Olavius sp. 1 OAHU.JWI-45 metaG | ecosystem: Host-associated > Annelida > Digestive system > Unclassified | place...
ACGTTTGCGCATTTTGCAGTTTCGCATTCAGCTGCTGTTCTACAACTTGTCTCGCAATCAGAAGTTTGACATCTTCATAATGATCTTCATCATGCTCAACATGATAACGATGGCCATCGAGTTCGAGGGCATGTCTCAGGCGTATCAGGATGGCCTGGAAATCGTCAACCTGTCGTTTCTAACCATCTTCTCGCTGGAGTGTGTCATCAAACTGCTCGGTCTGAGACATTACTACTTCAAGGAGCCGTGGAACGTGTTCGATTTCGTTGTCGTCGTCATCTCTCTGCTCAGTCAGTCACATCAACAGTCTCTTTGCAGTGTTCTCTCACTCAGTAAAAATATTCATAATATATAACAACTTATTATGATTGTTATTAGTAAGTGATTTTTGGCCAGAGAGGCTGTTTTAGAGCATTTCAATAATGGTGCAATTTTTGATGCATTTTACTGGACGTTGCGCACGAAATGGCACGTACACTACCAATGAAACTTACTATGTCTGTTAGGAACTTACGCATGATAAAAAAGCAATAAATATCATAGTATTCACTTATTTTAAAACACACTCAGAGATGTAAACATATATGCCTATATGATAAATCATAAAATGTCTTTTTCTTCTTTTCTCTATCACTCGTTGATGAATAAAAGTTGCTCATAATGTGATAAATGTATTGCTGCATGGTCTGTGCAGTGCAGTGAGCTGCGGTGTTGCGTGTGTGACTGTGCAGTGAAGCTACTCAAAGAACAACTGAAGGAGTTGCCATCACCAACACTACTGCGTGTTGTCAGAGTGTTTCGTGTTGGTCGAGTACTGCGACTCGTCAAGTCAGCCAAGGGCATCAGGACGCTGCTGTTCTCACTCGCCGTCTCACTGCCAGCACTCTTTAACATCGGCCTTCTACTCGTACTTGTCATGTTCATCTATGCCATCTTTGGAATGTCGTTCTTCATGCACGTCAAGAAGACGAAAGGACTTGACGACGTCTTCAACTTTGAGACATTCCTACAGAGCATGATAGTTCTCTTTCAGGTGTGTGCACTATACCGCCTCTCTCCCTGCGTTACATGCGCTTGATTTTGGCCCAGAGATATGGACATTGAAAGATGTCGTAGATAGTATAAAGATATAATGTGCTTGCCAAAAATACAGTGCTGTTGAGAATAACTTATGTCAGCTGTATGCCGGGGTGGTGTATTAGAAATGTACAAATAGATAGTTTGCATACGTCACAAAATAATGAGGCTAATGGCACAGTGCCGTACATTGCCATTCTGTAAACAAACGCTGTTTCGTTACATGTGCTTGGAAAATTAGGCAGAAAAAATGCTAATAATTGTCTTCTTTTGTGACAAATTTGGTCCAATTTAATTTAATGAATTAGTTTCAGTTGATATATAAGAACTAAGGAGGAGATGTCATTGATCATAGAGTCGGGATGTCACTCCTTATAGCGTGAAGAAATGCTATCTAGTTGGCGACGTTAAAATTGTATGCGTGGTACCTTCACAGGGGCCTTACTGTCCGCTTTCTGTCGGTGTCAGAAACAGCATACAGCAAGATGGCGACCACCGTAGAAATCCATCCTTCATCTGTAATTACAATATTTTGGATGCAGGTTTCGTTATACTGTAAAAAGCAGACGACTTTTTGTTCAGAGTTTAGAAAACTTAATCAAATGCAAACGCAGCCACATTACTAAACGACCTGTGATTGGTCCGTGAGAGCTCCATGGTCGTAGCTTGCCCGAGGCAGGCGCCATCTGTTTTTGTGGGACACTGATCTCTATGTTGAACTTGGCCAAAGCATCTCGATAAATAAATATTCTATTGTATATGGGTACATTGCCGCTGTCCGTCAAATTGGATTTTTGAAGGAACCGTATGTGGACCATTCCACACATTTGGGCAGCCCATTGTCTTCTACATGTACATACCCACCAAATTTCGTGAAAGTACCTTGATCGGAGGCAGAGATATGCCCCCAAAACGAAATTCGAAACGGGCCCGCTGACGGCAGAATTTTACTTCCGGTTCTAATTTTGACAAGTGTCATCTTTCGGTGACCTTCCTGTGTATGACCCTACAAAATTTCAAGAAAATCGCTCTGCGCATGGCTGAGTTCTATGCGATTCAACTTTTTCTATACCTACCTTTAAGCCTACACTGCCAACGTCACAGCGACACAGTGCCGTAATGCAGACCATCTATAGGTGACGTCTCTGACGTCTACTGCTTATCATCATGTCTTTATGCTGTCGTGCATACACTGGTTAAGTGAAGTTTCTAGGCAAAGCCTTTCACAGTTAGAGTCTGTATGGAGAGACAAACGGACTGATGCGACTGAATGCAGTACCATGCAGTCTTGGGTTGTCTAGTTGATTGGAAGTCTCAGTCATTCATCTTGGCTTGAGCTGTTGCAGTATGACGAGTAGACTTGGTGAGTTGATGCAGTATTTGTATCATGGACCACTAGCAAGAAGCAGCTCATGTTGCCGTGATCTTATGTTGTCGCTACAGACATGCACGTCAGCTGGTTGGTCCGACGTTCTGGCTGGTCTGATGAACGACACACCTCCTGGGTGTAACGCCACGTCGACTGACCTCAAACCTAACGGCGATTGTGGCAATGCTGGTCTAGCCATGGTCTACCTGGTGACATACCTTGTCATGACATTCCTTGTCGTCATCAACATGTACATTGCTGTCATTCTCGAGAACTTCAGCCAGGTCAGACATCTCCACCAGCTGTGACGCAGCTGTGGTCACTCCGCTGATATCTGCCTATTCCTACCTATCTCCTACCTCTGTAAAAGTAAAAAAAAATGTAGTAAATGCACATGTAAATGGCGACATTGATTAGCCGTGCACTAGCACATCTGCTAAATGTCAGTGTGCTGCATGACTTGAAAGCCAAAAAACAACCAGACACAGTTACTAAACCAAGTTGGATTACTATAATTCATCACCGAGCTATTATCACATACACGTGTGCGCGTGAATATTCAAGCAATGTTACCTGGCATCGTGCTGCAATGAGCGAGTGGGCGTGGTTTCATGCATGCCATTAATAGGCCGCATCGAATACTTGAGACGCGGTCTATTACGATGGATGATCCCGGCGTCTGTCAGTAAGTCAGTCTGTTTGTCACGTGGGCGGGCGGACTGTGCAAAAACAGCTGAACGTATCGATGTCCTGTTTGGGGTGGAGACTCGTGCATGCGGATCCAAGAAACATTATATTAGATGGGGGTCGCAATCCCCCACGGCGATGGGGTTCACTTGTTAGTTATTATTAGCACCTGCATGCAATCACGCTCCTAATGACGCCTGTGTTTGCTTGTTACACGTGTATGCGGCATCTGAACTGACCGACTGACAACTGATTACTGACTGACTGTGTCTGCTGCTGCAGGCGACAGAAGACGTCCAGCAGGGACTGACTCAGGATGACTTCGACATGTACTATGAAACTTGGGAGAAATTCGACGAGGCAGCGACGCAGTACATTCCACTCAGTCGACTGTCAGAGTTCGTCGATTCCCTCGAGGAACCTCTGCGTCTGCCGGCACCCAACCTCTACAAACTTGTTTCACTCAACATTCCCATCTGTGAGGATGACCGTGTGCATTGTGTCGACATTTTGGACGCGCTGACCAAGAACTTCCTTGGCACAGTTGGTGACACGAGTGGTGAACTTGGTGACATCAAGAAAGGTCCTGATCGTATTGACTACAACCCCGTCACGACGACACTTGAGCGCCAGCGTGAGATGTTTGTGGCGAAGTTAATTCAACGAACATGGCGCAACTTTGTCAAGCGTCGGCACGCCGCTGCGCTCATGGAACTAGCGGATGATGAGCAAAGCATATCTGAGGAAGAAGTGAGCTTAGCAGCGTCACAAGCACCGAGCATAGCACCATCACATGGCTCTCAGCTCTCACGGAGGAGCTCTGTCGCCAGACCAGGCAGCGGCACAGAGTTGGAACGTCCTGGAACGGAGTCGAGGCTTAGTCGACGTTCCAGCGTCAGCTCGACTCAGCGAACAAGTCCAACAAGTCCTCAGAAAGCTGACAATGACGACGATGACGACGAAGATGTTGGAGATAACATAGCATGAGTGAACGAATGGTTGATTGCTGCCCGTTAAGTTTCTAGTCCAACTATGTTTGTTGCCGGTCCACGTTTTCATCATTTGCCGTTTGTTTAACAAGCAGTCTGCGCGACTGTGACTGCGGTGTGGTGTTTTTGCTTCAACTTTGAACAAGTCGCTAGAGTGACTGATAGTGATGCTGATGATGATGTACTCGTATCTAATCGTATCTAGAGCCTCGGACCGCACACCCGTGCTGGAGAGCGTACTGAACTGAGCTCATTCAGTGGCCATCATACAGTCGTGCTGTCACTCATACTGACAAAGTTAAGTGATAGAGGTGGTCAGTGAGTCAGTGCGTGCGTTCAATCATGCAGTCACTTCCACTGATACATAATATACATCAGTGGCGTCACGTGGGTTAAATTAAAGGTCGGGCCAGCCTGTGGCGGATCCAGGAATTTCGTTTGGGGGGGGGGACATGGCGAGTGTGGAAAAGAGCGAAGGGGCCAACATTTGAAAAATTTTCTGGGGAGCTGACCTTACGATCACTGTTACTGGACATAATGTCCATCATTAGGTCTGCCGTCATGGCAGTAATCTGGTTGGATAGGTCGGGCCATCACATCCTAAGGTCGGGCCATGGCCTGACCTGGCCCAATGGACGCGACGCCACTGATATATATATATATAAATAGGCTACCGCTGAGTCGGTTCACTGTGCTTCCTGCTGCCGTCAGCTGACTGCTGCTATCTCCACTGTCCCACCGCACTTGCACCAACAACCTCCGTGATTGTGGAATTTATACAGGATGGCCAAAGACACCGATCTACTTTAAACGTTCCTAGGCCGATGATGGATTCTCCAGATAAAGAACTGAGCAATTTGATGTAGCGACCACGAGCCTATCCCTACCTATCTCCTATCTCTATAAAAGTAAAAAAAATGTAGTTATTGCACATGTAAATGGCGACATTGAAAACTGCAAAAATTATAAAGGTGACATTAGCCATGCACCATATGATATGAAGGGAGTTGTAACTGTTGAAACAATGCGGTTTTTGGCTCATCCTGTACGATATTGGTGCGGCAATAGTAATGTCGAAATGCGCGACTGATGAGCGGAGGTGTCCGGTGTTGCATGAAGGATGTGATCAGAAACTAGTCAAGACAATGATAGACGAATGAACGGGCAAGTGTAGCCTACGAGTGACATGTAAGTGTTGCCGTTACTCTGCTACTTGAAACCAGACACAAGGGTCGGCAGCTGACGACCGTATTACCTCAAAACAATAGATCAGACAAGCGTCGAAAAGCTACATGTATAGGCGTAGTCTTAGTTCCATGTTTTGGCTAATAGGCCTATTTTCTGGCTTAGCAGAACGTTTCATCTCACGTTAGAAGGAAAAATAGGAAAAGTTTCTTAGCCGCCAAAACTTTGCTTAGCTTGCGATAAAAAATTATATAAATAGTGTGACCGAGGTCGAGTGCGTGTTCACATTATCATGTACGTTCAGTATAGGTCCCGGTTTAACATGTTTACTCAGTATGGTTATGCTTGGTATACTACTGCTGTAAGCGTTATTAGTATTTTATAGCTGTGGCTCGTTATAAGTAGCCCATGTAGGCCGATAACAAAACGAAACATCATACTTTCACGATTAGTAATTGTCTGGAAGACAAGATGGAGATACAAACCCTGAAACTCCCTGCAGCTTTGCCACTGATAAGGTCTTGAAAAGAGGTTGTACGAGTATTTTACGTTGTCTTTTCGTGCACAGACAACTAAGATTTCTACAGCATAATTAGCGGTTGTATTTCTCCAAAGTTTTTCTCTTGCAATATTTTATTTTCGTAATCAACTTGAATGGTTGTGTACATAACTAGAGCTAGAAGGTTGTATTGGTCGCGTTGTGTACTGTCACCCGGTTGACACAACTCTGCCCTGCCTACATTGCCGTATGATGTGCTCATTATCTCAAATTATGGCACTGTACGGCGCATTGTGGTCAACCAAACGCATCGTGGTTGAGCGTTACAATCGTGCCTGTTTTTACCGTTGAAAGGTTGTACTGATTGCATATACGCCGAGTACGAAATGTCTCCATCGTGGTTGCACAGCCACGCCTGGCCGACAGGCACTTCCGTTAACTGGACTGTATCTTGAGTGAGATTTTCACTCAGAATCAGCTTTGCTTCCATCGAATGCTCCATTTATTGTGTCTGTTATTGCACATTTTGCTGTGTTTCGTCTCTTGAACGTAGTTATTTTTATTTCGTCGTCGGTCTGTCATGTTTTGTTGACATGTTGCTGTCGTTTTGCCAGTCCTGTTGGCATGCTGTGTTGTCCTTCGTGTGTACTTGACAGTTGATAATGACGTCTACTATGCGCCTGTGTCTGCCAAGCTCTCAGTCGATAGTTTCCACCATTTGGCGACACTGTGTCGTCGGCGTTTTGCGTTTCATTGTCTGGATACTATGAAATTTGCACATGGGTGGTTTTGAAGGGGGTGGACTAATTACGCAACCCGTAAAGCTGTGGCACAACAAAAATTTTAGAAAGCTAAAATGTCATGCCATTGTTGGTCTAGAGTGGCGTTTCTCGGCATTGCCAGAATCACTTTGCGATTCAGTTTCCGTTGCACAGTCTCCTGCCTATTCCCGGAGTTGTATCCTTCCTTCGTTTCTGCATCGGTGAATTCACTAGCTGGCCAGCCACAATGTGGGGGCCAGCCATAGTAATGGTCCGTGTTGTCTGTCTGTCCGTCCGTCCGTCTGTGAGTCACATGCAAATATCTCCGAAACTAAGCGAGATAGACATATGGTCACTAGGAACTTCGAATAGGAAACCGGGCTTCCCGATTCACAATGTGCCACGATCGGAGATATGGTTCCGCCATTTTGGGTGTTTCCGGGTCGGCACTTCGCCCATTGTGACAGAAATAGGGAACTTGGTTTAGTGAATGGCGGAATAGGAGTCGTCACCGGTCTGTTTGTTGTTTGGCTGAAACTTCGTATGATCGTATAACATAGGAAGCTTCCAGTAGCAAGACACGTGTCGAAATTGGAACAAGAAGTAGAATTGCGACGCCAGTGGCGTTGTTTTTAATTTAGTTTTGGGCTGCATACTCCGCCACCGATCAAAATATCTTCACCAGATACAGTGTGTAGGTAGAAAATGGGCTGCCGCAACGTGCGGAATGGTCCATATACAAACATCCAAGATGGCGGACGGCGGCTATCTCTAATTAGTTAAATCGCTACAACTCGGCCGCGGATTGTCCGCTTTAACTGAAATTTTGCACGACGAGAAATATGAGGGTGCCCCCCTGACAACGACCCGGCGTAGCTAACCAGCCCGGACAGACGCGGAGACGCCCCCGTGCTAACGCTCCCCTAGGAAAACACCTTACCCCTGTTGAAGTCCCTGACCAGATACGTTACCCCCTCCCCACACAAACCCCCTCCCGAGCTGAACCTCCTTATAAGCATTCTTTCGCAAACCCCGGACGTCTGCGTATTAGTCCAAACAAACTTTGGAGGTTCGCGGGCCAGCTATTGTTCCGTCCCCTCGGGGACGACACCTTGTTTGAACGCAATTTGTATTTTTAGGTACAGTATTTTTGGCATATCTTGTCTTGAAAGTTAGGAAATCGCCACTGCATTTGATATGCTGGTTTAAAAATATATTTCAAGTACAAAAACGCAGGACAGGACTGGATATCTACCCGCCCAAAGTCGTTTTGCTGTACCACGTGTATACAACTAGGCCATTATGAGGCCAGTGTACCAATATTCATATCGCCGTATGTAACAATGGGTAATTCGTTTGCTGGGTAGGAGGTGAGCAGGTGGTTGATAGGGGATTTGCGTGCGTGCATGGTGTTCCGTTATGCTCTCGGCGTCACTGGTGATCCACTGATCCTTGGTGGGCCAGCGCGCGTCACGCGACTCACGTCAAGTGTCTCTATCATTTTTTTCATTCGCTACCAACCGTACAGTACTGCATGTTTATTGTACGGTTAACTTTCACGACTGACTGCCAGTTGAGACGGCGTGCGCCTCGGCAGGATTCGGCATAACCTATGGCTTCTGAGATGCGGATACGCGCAAAGCATCAACGTCCAAAAACAATGATCTAGCAATATCGTTTACGGGCCTAATAGCCTGATATCTTGAAACTAAACAATTACAGGCAATAGACAAAATATTTCAAATTAATTAAGCCCTACTTATGGAACAGCCCTGCTGTTATTAACATGAGTGATGTTTTGTTACTCTGCTGGAAGCAGGTATTGTTTTTGGCTGTGTCTGTCTGTGCATGCGTCTGACTGTCCACGTAAATCTCAGAAACTACTCAACTGATCTGAAATTGATGTAATTGGGCAGGAATATGTCCCATGGTAAACGCTAGAAGTGATTGGGCGTTGGTGACATTTTCATTCTCCGCAGTTAATAATTGTCATATATAAACTCTTCAGTTTCTGCGAGCGTCATAGGACCATGCGCGAATCCTGCCGTGTGTTTGCGTATGTATAAAATACTAATTAGCAATTTCCTATAGATTTTTCTTATAGGGTGTTTGCTGCAGCGGACCGTCTGGTCGACATTGGACATTTTGCTCGTCTGAACAAGTTCTTAGTGGGTGATTTTTAGGTGGGTTGATTTGGAATGGAGCAACGTTTTGGGTTGTTTCGTTTAATTGTATTGTACGAAGTAGAGGTAGGTGCACATGACTGCGTTCTGTTGTGTATTTTGTGCCAGTTATTTTGCCTTACACCGCCGAGTCACGCGTTGTCCATTGTGCATCCGTCGTCGCCGCCGCGCCGAGTACTGTATGTTTGTTGCTTTTTATTGCTGCCAACGTATGTTACTACAATCGTTTATATTTATCTGATTGACACGCTCAAATTTTGTTATCAGTCCGTTTGCGTAAGTTAACGGCGGGCGGCGTATATTGCGTGTTTATCTGTCGGTCATTGGTCTGTATGACGTACTGTGAACAGTGCATGTGTGATGCGTCATCGCTGCATTTCATTCTTCTCGGTTGGCCGTCTCGTCACGTGCGCGTCGACGCCTGTATTCTCTTTGTGCATATGTGTCTTCGTATGTACTTGTCTGCCTGCCTATCATGGTGTTGGTGTACATAGCCTATACGCTTTGCGTGTACCACAGCATTCGCAAGTTCGTGAACAAGTACAATGTATAACAACATGCAGGCACACTGCTGTAGCTTATCTATACATCTTTCATGCAGTTTTTGCCGCCGCAAAGAAGCAAGTCGACAAAAGCGCCGTTTATAGCAGCTAATGAATGCTCTTTTGACTGATGTCATCCAGTGAAACCACGTCGTTTCGATGAATTCTAATTCTCTACATTGTCTACGACGTCCACGTCCTCGTCTCCACCGCAACCTCTGTGGCCTCATCTATTAGTGATGTTGGTCTGGAGTAGAGGCACTTACAGGTCCAGCAGATTGGATTTTTATCAAATTGGGACCCTTTCGCTTTGCTTAGCCTAGAGGCGGTTGCTACAGTTCATAATGTAACATGATGAAGTGGATCTGATGGGATTGAAGCTTATCTCAGTGGCAAACTGGCTTCCTTGACGCTGTTCGTTGGGTCATCTGGCCTGTAAAAATCGTCCTTGTGCAAATGGCCTATAATGTGTCGAGTATAACTTAGAAACTTAAATAATTTTAATATCTTAGCGGTTTCGTGTTTACGGAAATAATATGTTAGTTTAGCCTCTGGCTAACGAGGGCTATATGTTTTACCTGTGAGTCTTTATTTTTTAGTCACCTGCCCTTAATGTGAGCAGACGGCGGGGTAAAAAAGTATACCGCTACTTAGAACCGAGGTGTGGCACGAATAATTTCTACAGAACTCTCCACCAGCCCTCCACTTTTTTAAAGGGGATCAGAAATTGCGAAATTTTACCCCGATCTTGACCCCACTCGCATTCCGAGCGCTCTTATTTAAAAATGGGGAAAAGTCAAAAATCTAAAACAATAGCGTATAGCATCGATGTCTGCACTCTCGTCTGCCGCAGACCACTTGCAGCTGCCTGCTAAGACCCATAACTCTGAGATCCTTTTGCCCAATTGGGTCTTCTAAACTTTGACAGTTGAAAAAAAACGGATACATAGTCCTAACTTAGCCGCACGTGGACAGATTGCGTTCAGATTTCTGTGGCTCCAGGGAAGCTGCGAAATTGTGAAAACTCACTAAGGGTCGAATCCAAGATGGCGGACGACGCCCGAATTTTTAATATACGGTATCTTTTGAACGGCTAAAGCTAGAGACTTCAACTTTGGTGTGTGCATCGGCTACGAGGAGTAATTTTGACGACAGGCAAAAACTAGGTCAAAGGGGACGTGACCCAGTTTAGGTGACCTAGATTTAAGTTTAAGTGCGTGCCCCTGCGAATATCTCTCGAACGGCTAAAGCTATAAGCTCCAAATTTAGCACGTAGATAGTCTGTAAGGAGTAGAAAAAGCAGTACAAAAGTAGGTCAAAAGAGGCCACAATCCAGGTCACGTTGACCTACTTTTAAATTTTAGAATTTCCTTACGTTTCCGGAATGGCTACAGCTCCAGACTTCAAATTTGGCGTGCGCGTAGCTTACACAGAGTACTATGCAGAAGCGCAAAACTAGGTCACAGGGGGCAAAAACTATGCCACGTGGCTACATTTGAAATTTGCGGACCGCTATGAATAACTCTGAAACCGCTAAAGCTATAGGCGTATATAGATTCCAAGGAGTAGAAAATTAGCAACACAAAATATAGGTCAAAGAGTTGAAGGTCATGAAGTCAAACATGAAGGTCATGACACAAAACGAGATCCATCACGAGTTAAGTAAGTAATATTATGGTGTGAGAGTGAGTCGCGCTTCACTGCGCATCATAGAGCATAAGCACGTGCGCGTGTTGATGACACGTGGCTATGTTGATGACAGTTTGTTAGCCTCAAGGGCAGTGGAGTCAGTCTCGCCGTCATCAACCGAGGCAGTAGTTGTGAATGTTTGCTGACATGAATTCAGTCAATACAAACGATTGTCGTGAATTAGACGTATTACTGCGTAATGTGATTTAGGATGGCGGATATTTTGGGGCACCCCAAACCGGCGGCTATAAGTGGCAATACATCTTAATTGCCACATTTTCTTGAAAATAATAATAGTAAGCTGAATGAAGCTATTCGTGTGATTACAGTATGCTTGACATGTACAGGAACATTGTAAATACAAGTCAGGCTCTAATGCTTGCTTTGGTCGTGTTTTCTCTCACGAACCTTAGCGGTCTGTTGTTCATACATGTTCATGTATTAAATTTTTCCTATATTTCATGTCTCTGAGATAACACGTCGGCGCTTTTCGGTAGTCTGCTTGGTAGACGCGTGTTGGCACTGGCGAATTATACGGCATGCGTGTCGAAACACGAGATAGCTGCAACACAGAGAAAGTGTAATCACTGTTGTTTGCCGTTGTTACTTGACTATACTGAAACTATCTGTAGCGTCACTCGTATGACATGACGAACGTTGAATTCCGGTGACAATTAGGGGTTTGTCTAGATGGCAGAATCCTCAATATGCTCGACCCCGATCGCATTATCTCTAAATCAAGCCAGTCTCTCACATTTCCACTTGTACAGACTAATTAAACGTGACGTTGATTGTGTTGGGTTAAAAACAGCAAGATCTATGTCACTATGTGGACCCGTATCTGCGTCCCACATACAAAGATTCTTCTCCCCATGTGTTCTAAGGGGAACGGAAATGCATTATTCCAGGTTAGGAACGCCTTGGCCGCAGTATTCGTGTATGTAAGGGTCACATTCCATTACGCTATCCACGTGACCTTTACGTTGTTCAGTCGCAAAGCACGTCAGAAACCTGGTGCTTCGCGACTGACAAGTTCGTGAGGGTCTGCGGCATGTCTGCATCCAGCTGGCGACTTTTGGGTTGAAAGCTGGTCAGCGTGCGACAGGTCTGTGATACGCGCAATTCTGCGACTGGCCAGCGTAACGGAATGTTACTCTAACTATAGGCGAATTGTTGGTTCGAGTAGCGTCAGTCACAGTGTGTTGCGCCAGTATGCTATCTGTCGTTTTTACCGTATCATACCGAACTCAAAGTGATCGCCATACGACAAATATGTCGTCCGTAGCCTATACTGTGTGAAAGCTTGCGATGACTGCGCGTGCGTGCTGCATGCGTATGTGCGTATTTC
>Ga0126335_1001818_pt1 | contig 12328 bp, 7 predicted proteins | sample OlaspJWI45metaG_FD_108409 | JGI IMG/M metagenome (GOLD analysis project Ga0126335, IMG submission 108409) | Marine gutless worms symbiont microbial communities from Oahu, Hawaii - Olavius sp. 1 OAHU.JWI-45 metaG | ecosystem: Host-associated > Annelida > Digestive system > Unclassified | place...
GTTTGGAGACTTGCGGTGAGAGTGGGAGTGAGTCACTGAGTGGTACGACTGGCAAAGTCCTGGTGCTAGTCTGCCGAGTCGTTCTACTGTGTTTTTCACAACACAGTACACACTGCAGGAACTCCGAGCTCGGCATCTCTCCAAGACTCACAGCACTGTCGATCTTCACTCAACAAAGTCTGACATGAAAGTGAATAGTTCACGCGATCGCGATCATTTTCAAAACAGCAACTCGATCACGTGACTTCTGGTCATGCGGTAGTAAACAGGTCAGCACAGCCAGTAAACTGGGTCAGATCATCGAACAGGTAAACACGGCAGCGGCAGCAAGCAGTGCAGCTCAGCGGCGACAGCACAGCCAATACATATACAAATATGCATATCAATGACATCACTAGACATTATCCTAAATATAGAAACGTAGGCACCACAACGTACAGCAAATTCAACTAATGTTTTTTTCTTCTCTCAGTCAATGTGTACAAAGAATTTAAATCAAATATATAGCAACCTCTTGGAGTCTCTGTTCAGCAGAACTGAAGCTTGATAGAATTCCGCTTGCTATTACCTGGACAATACAGTCATATACATGACACCACTGAAAAACAGTCATGAGTCGTCATACAACATTGCAGAAGCCACAACCAATGCAACAAATATAATGACTCCGAACGGACAGAAGGCTGAGTTGGCCTAGTTGGCTGGCTACATGTCAGGATGGTTTACTCGCCTGCAGATGCATAAAAACACGAACAACACATACAATAATGAATAACTTATACAGAGTTAAATCTAAAGAAACTAAAACCTGCTTTAGGGACAGTTAACACCATCCGGGCAGAAGAGCCTACTCTACACCTTTCTCCGACCAAATAAGGCAAAAGTTAGTAATAAAACAGTCCACAGACCTTTGGATTTTCAGACCACAGTCGCATCACTTTAGGACGAGTACAAGTTACAAGCTTTGACAGCGTTTCAGACAGTTTGCCACAGTCGTCTATCAGGAACTCAGCCGATCGACGATCAATGATTTCTTGCACTCGCTTCACTGTCGAGTAAACGTCATCATAGTCACCTTCACTGCTTTCAGTGTCGTCATCAAAAACTAACACGAACCACAGTGCACAGCACAATGTGACTTTTTCGCAAACATATTATCTCGAAAATAAAGTAAATGGTATAGTTTTATTAGCTAGTTAGTAGCTATTTCCCAGTTACAGTAAAATCTACCGTTAGTACCATGCCTTTATTTTTCAGTTTTAGTTAAAACAGTTATGAATACTCTATGGTTACAGCTAAAGTTAATATACTGCACACATCAGTAGGTACATGTTCGTCAAGTCACAGATACTGAAACATTAGAATTTTGCATTGAAGGTCAGGTGGGCTATTCACCAATGTTTGTCATATGTATGATACGACCGATGTCGTACAACCGACTGCGTACCTATGATACGACCTATTCACGATGAATGTCACAGATCTGCGGTCGATCAATCATACACTTAATCGTACATACAACCATAGATCTGTAACGTCTGATGTTTACATTTTGATGATCAAATCCAAATACTGTTAATAATTTAACTTATAAATAAAATACTAAGTCAATATTTTTACCAAATGTGTTACCAGTGTATAGCAAAATGGTGTTAAAGTTATTCTGCACTTATTACACACAGGATGGCGTGGCCATGACGTAGCGGCCTGTTGAAATTAAAACAAGCATGAGAAACAAAGCATGTTTGGAAGTAGGTAGTGTTGCATGTGAATCCATCGGCTTGCTTCCTTGTTTATTTACTTTGATACATGACGTAAAAGTACAATATATGTGAACTTTTATGTTAAAAGTAAATCAATAGAGTTAACGTGGAAAGCAATCAGCAAACTGGCCGGTGATGCTGATCATACGACATATGAAGGTGTTTCGTAAATTTACAACCAAACTTACAACAGTCGTATGTGCAACATGTGAATAAGTACGAGCGTCGTATCCATGTCGTACGACTGACATATCTACGACAACTGTCATATAACCTTTTGTGCATAGAGTCCCAGATGCTCAACAGCTAAACAGAGAAGAGGTCTGTGGCCTATGACACAATGACAGAAAGCAAACATAAGTCAAGTCAACCAAAAACAGCTTTCAGAAGGTTAACTGACTATTGGCTGACATTTCAATTACAGTTAAACTGTTAGGTTCTAAGCATGCACAGTACCACGGAGTCACTTACGGAAACAGCTGGACTGCACGACCAAAGCTCGAGCAGTCGCAATATCGTGGTAAGTCTGATACAATGGCTCTTCATCGTAAAGATCAGACTTTTCACCGAAATCATCCGCATAAATGGCTTCAAATGATCCCTAAACATCAGAAATAAAGAAAAATATAGCGTCATTTGAAAAAATGTGATCTACTGTCAGATCTTGGAAACAATCAAAATTATCATCCCAGTCAATGTGAACTACACAGTCATAACTGTTACGATACAAGTTATTCCGCGTAAGTATAAAGCAGTTTTTACGAAAACTGCTTTGTAACTGCACTTGCACGGTTTCATCTGGTGTTATCCCTCACGCAGATCAGAAAATGGCCAACCATAAGTGTTCTCACCATGCCAATCACCAGCATATAATTTATGCTATTAGTTACAGACTAAAATTTCAAAGCATGGCTAACCTCGGGTGATCTCCAGGGATTTTCAAATGGATACGTCAGCCCTGAAAGAGTACTACTGCTACCGGTACCGTCCTCGGACACACTAGATGATAGAGACTTCTCGCTGCACAAAATTCAGATGTTTATTAACATGCTCATTATTTCACCATTAAGACAAAGACAAACTGAGACAAATGCAATAAAAAATACAGAAAAATACATTAAATAATCATAATAATGGTATATTTGGTTCGGCAGCAAAAAAGCTGGATTGATACAACAAATAAAATCTAAACGAAACTAGAGCTAGGCCCAATGTCCAGTAAATATATTACGAACAGCATTTTGCTACATACGACAAGTAACAAATTTACTTAATTACTTACTTAAAAAGAATCATAATGTGATACAAAATAAATGAGAACACGATACAACTGCCAAAAACAAATACACTACAGTAATAAAGATTATTTTTGCAATATACAACACTAAATAAAATTTGCAGGCAAAAATGTAACAACATCATTAACGTCGTCAACTCACAGAAAATGTTTTCGTTGCATTGAGAGATAGCTCGATGCCGAAGCCTGCATCGATGATGGTGGAATATAGTCATCATCTGAGAGAAAAACGTCAAAATAATAATAAATCTCTACTGAACAGCTGAACAAACCAAAACTGCGAACAATGCACTGAGAAATTTACAGAAAACGGAAGTCTTGAGAAAGTAACTCTGAAAGACAGCAAATATTAAAGTCTGAAAATACAAATGCACAAGATGCACAACACGTAAAGGTGACCACATCCCAGCAGGAGTGCCTGGGAAGCGTTGACAGCCCAGCAGTACGAGGATCGGGTAACATAGGAGACTGGTACCAAATGCATACACAGACGCAGGCGGACAATGCACAGACGCAGTAGAGGCAGACGTTCATGCTGACAGAACGGCATGCATACTACCCACGAGTACAAGAAGCGGGAACCTTGGGCAGTGGAAAAGCAGGACGGGGATGCCTATGTAATGCCCAACTGGGCGGGCAGAATTGCTAATGACTAATGACAACAAGACACACACCATGTAAAGGTGATCGCATCCCAGCATGAGGGATGGCACTCAGCTGCTGACAAGATACATAGCTACAACGACACAGAAACATTGCACATGCCGGTTTCACAATTTTTCACCCATCTCTTCCTCCATCTGCTCAAATAGACTACTTCTTCTGAGTACTACTAACTATCTGGAGAGCAAGAGTGAATTGAAAATTATCAGAACTGTTCTGTACAGTACTGTGCACTGCGCAATGTCTCACAATTATGACCATTGATATGAACAGTTTCTCCCACTCGACACAGTGCGGCATTTGCTACGGCGACGTGGCTGTCTGTCTGTCACGTTACGTGGCTGTCTGTTTGTCTGTCACGTTGACGTATTGTGCCCAAACGACTGAGGCGATCATCATGCGACCTTCACCAGATTGTAGCCCAGCCGTTCTAGTTTGTACACATAAAATGTAGCCGATGGCTTGAGGAGATCCCCCTCATTGAGGGCATCAAGTAGGAGTAAAAGCTGAAAAGTCTGGCCAATCCGGCATCGGGCGGTTTGTCAGCAATGTCTGAGCAAGATCTAAGTTAATGTTAAGTATTTTTATGTGTTTTAACATGTTTTTTTCTTAACCAGCACTGAACATTTCTCTAGTTATTTTGGTGTTCTGTGTACTTCTGTCACTTGTTGTGAAATCCATTCTCAGCACCAATGCCGCTGAATGCCTAAAAACCTCAGCTCCAAAAATGTATCACGGTAAACAGAACTTAAAACTTTAGCAAACATATACAGTTCCCTTATCTGACTAAATAACAGGTGTCCCACTGCCAGAAATCAAATGAATCAACGTCGGCAACAGCAACACGTCACAGTGTGACATAATTCCAATTAATTTGTCAGTCTCGGTAAAACAGTTCATCTGCATCTCGTTCAGCAACAAGGGGCACATTTCCTCGCATTATTTAAACCCTTGCCTCAACTACATCAGAATATTCGGTGGGTTGCACGAAAGTCTTTCCTTGTGGCCAGCCATACATCGTAGCCAAAACAGTCATAGTTTGGTTTAAATCTTTAAAAGCTTGACGACAATGCAGCTAAAGATTTTCTAAACAGATTCTAAACACTGTGTTCAATATGGTCTGCCATCTAGTGAACAAATACTGCTGGGCAGTTGGTACTCCCAATTAACATGACACTTTATAATAACAGACATTCCAGGACCTGCAATGGAGGCATGTCCTATTGGCCACTTCTGCCAGGCTCCAGTAATGATTGTTATCAGAAAAAACTGGAGACGACCTAGATCGGACCGGTAGCCCAGATGTAGGATCTGGGTTGCATGATACCGTTGCATGCGCCCGTGTGTTACTTGTCACACTTCTTCTTGGAACAGGAACCGGAAAACCACTTGCACTTGCGGGCGGGGGAACTGCATCAAAGAGAGGATCCTGTTTTCTGGATGCCATATACGTTCTTGGAGGCAGTGGAGGACTGGATAATGGAGAGTGATAATCTGGAGACAAAGAACCAATATGTGTTGGAGACTGTGATGGATTTCTTTTGATCTGCAAGATATAATTACATACAATTAAACATGCACAAATTTGGCAGCCCAGCATCAAAAATATGTTAAAACTGATGATGATAATAATAATAATAAACAAAAGTAACCAAAAATTGTAAAGTGTGTCAGCAGCTTAATGCTAAACTTCCAAATTTTTTTATAAAATAATTATCAATAATTAGTTCACAGAATTTTTTAATGTCACTGCTGACCAGTAAAAATAAAAGCAAAGTCTTCCAATTCATACACCCATTTTCACAGTAGTTATCCGTAAACCAGCTAAAACTGCTAGATCCTATATACAGGGCTAGTGCACTGCACTGTCTGCCTGTCTACTCCCCAGCTGTCAAAAGTACTCACATTATTCACACATGCCAACGGACAGCTTACTTATATGCAGCTATGAAAGAACAAGCTGACAATTCCTTACATCCATGGGAGGAGATAATTTCATGCCAGACTGGTAACTGGCCATGTCATATGCATCACTCCAGGCATCAGGCTCACTGCAACCAGCTTCAGGTAGAACTTCAGTCTCCGAATCCGACGATCCATTATAGCTGTCCTCCCAAATGTCATCCCGCAATACGTCATAATCAGACTCATCCTTTGACAAACCAGATTCCGATACCAACTCAGGCTCACAATATGTATTTCTATTATAATCATCAGCAGCCATTGCAGTATCTTCCTGTAGTAAGTCATAATCAGATTCACCACTCTGAACTTCTGGAATAGTCCATTCATTCACTGCCTTGTGGTCAACATAAATTTCTGAAAAGTTCAGTGCAGGTGGTAATGCGTACTCGGATTCACATTCATCTCCGAAAGGCATTGTCTGACAAATTTTCGACTGTATCGATGACAACGTTTCATACTGCACAGGAATTGACGAACGACAAGAAGGTGTTGACAAAATGTTACTGGTACTTTGTATACGAAATGTGTTAGATCGTGGCAAAGGGACAGGTCGAGATTTCCTGTCCATAAAAGACCTCGCTGACGACACAGGTTTACTAATGGTTTTGCGCGCAACAAACTGATTGTCAAGTTCTGGTAGATTTTCCGTAATCTCAGTATGCTCACTACTTGGAGGAAATACGACACTGGAAAATTTGTCTTGCACTGGATCCGTACTGGAAAAGTCACCCAAGAAAGAACTGCTGTTATCAGATGGATCATCAGCTATTAATAAACTGGCAACATTGGCGGAATTCACATCAGAATTATCACTGACACTTTGATCACCACAGCATTCTTCATTATCGTCACTGGATTCAACGACAACTTCATCACCTGCACACGTATGCGCCAACATAATTTTACCCGCAGACACTGGCTCCACAACAGTTTGTTGATCAGCAGCATACTTGCTAGTAGGCTCACATGACTCTGCGTGATTTTTGGCAACATCAGCATAAGTGTCGTATGCTATTTCTGCACAAGTTTCACAGCACATCATTTGTGTATTGATGCAAGGCTTTCCAATACTGACTGCTGATTCAGATGTTTTATCACAAACAGTGGTCACGGCTTCCTCGGCACAAGCAGGAGCTGAACCAAAATCAAAGGTTGCAACATATTCTGTTTCTCTAACTTCAAGAGGTGCATCGATGAGGTCTTCACTGTCATCACTTTGCATGCCATTATTTTCTAATGTTAGCAATAATGGTGAGACACTGGCTTCCGAATTCACTAAAGCTTTTGAGCTGTTATCACAAAGACCAGCTTGATCTCGATCTGGATGCTGCAACCAGTTGACATCACAGGAAGTTTCATCCGACATAATGTGTAGTACTCAAATGGTGGCAGTAAAATAAATCAGCAGGTCATCAGATAGAGATTCAGAAATGTTATGTGTCTGTCAACCACGACATATCCAAAAGATTAATTTTCTGCAGATGAAATGGCTCAAAACTGCCATCAGAGTCTACAAAACATGACAGTAAACAAATCACATTTTCATTCCCAACAACCAATGAGTAAAAAGTTCCCGGCTAAGTTCATAGCCAGTTGGCCTAAAAGTGCTATCGGAAACCAGATGAACTGTACTGAGTCAAAAGAGCCATACAATACTGCCTAAAAACTGGTACCATTTTGTATGATAATGGCGTAAAACAGGGCACTCGTTAAATGCATTTGGAACTGGAAATGAATTTAGGAACAGTTCCAACTACAGATCAATATCAGTCAGTACTGATACTATAAACCACACACCAGCCACACTGGCCCTAGCTTAAAGGCCGTGTCTAGAGTCTTACATAGACTTAGATCCTCCTACTCCTGCTGGAGTATTGGGCGACGAGGCTTTTCACCCAACTCTAATTACTGGCCACTCTGTGAACACTCCAGCTGACTCTCATCTCCTGTAAATCATCCTGGAATGTCTGTTGCCAGGTCTCACTTGGACATCCTCTTCTTCTCTTGCCTCCATCAGGTACCCACTGCATAGCCACACTTGCCGGTCTATCTGGTGGTGGCCTGACAGTGTCAGTCTTCTCACTTTGACAAGATTCAATAAGTCCTGCATCCCAACTTTCTTCATCAACTAGTCATTGGTAATGTGATCTCGCCATGAAATGCCCAATACGGTGTGCAAGCATCTTCAATGTAAAACGTCAATTTTCACGTTCCATTCCACGTATCAGCACCATAAATTGCTGCTAAAATCACGACTGATTTGCAAAGATATAACTTGGTCGACGTGTTGATTGTATTGCTGGTCCAGATTAGATGCATATCGTTCATAAACTGATGTTGCTTTTCCCAGCCTGGCTCGTGTGTCAACCTCTGCATCACCTATCCGAGAGATATAACTTCCAAGCTATAGAAAGTTGTCTACATATTCTTGCACTGTCTTTGCTTTCTCACAGCTGATTCGCAGACCCAACTTTGCAACCTGCTGGTATAGCTTTGTTGTCGTGTCTACAGTACAGGAACCCCTACTGTAATCTTGGACCTTCTGGTACAGGAAAATCCGCTATTGCAGTACGCCATCCCTATATGTATTCGTAATCCTAGCCCTGACCCAAACCTTAAATTGACCCTAACAAAACTTAACAAAATATATATCAGCTCAAGTCACACATGCTTGTGACAAACAATCAGAAGAAATCAAACACTTCTCATTTATTGTTGCTATTTTCTTCCTTGCCACTAGTTATAAACATTATTCAACTGTATTGAGTTACAAATCACGCAAATTCTAAAAATAAATTAAGAATAAATCACAAAATTATGTCTACAAAATGGTTGCCATGCTTGCTAGCACTAAGATTCAGCACATGCGCAATAGCAAAACATCGAACACTAAACTTTCCGTACGGCATTGTAAGTGATCTCACAGTGTTACCTTACCACCCATGTGTTTATCATCGAATGGTATGAACCATGCCTTTACGATCCCAGCCAAAGCTGGTCCTAATTTTATCGACCCCACAGCAATGGAAGCCTGAGTCGACATAGCTGTCTGGTTACATACATGCAACGTTCGATATTGGCTTCAATCTTTCATCGTCTGGTGAGGAAATTTAACTCAATCCAGATAATTGTACTGCTGGTCACGAATTTCGGGTTTTCTACCTTCTCACTATTGCATAAATAGGTGACAGTACATAATTAACTACTTTGTTGCGGAAGGCTACAGTCTGGTTATTCGGTTTGTTTTCGTTTTGTTTAAGAATATGTTCGTTTGTCTTTTCTTTCACTAGTGTCATTAAAGTAACAGGAGGTATGGGTAGGGGGGTTGCCCCCTCCCCAGAATTTTCTTAATTAATAGTACCGTGGATATGCTTTTCTGAGGTTAGATGGCTACTACTCTATCATAAAATCGTCTAAATAACCAACGTCCACCAGAATCCCTAATCTTCACTCGTCCCTATACGTGATTCGGGCGGTGTTGTCAGCGTGTGGTTTATATAGACCGCTACTGACCACAAGAGAATGGCAGTAAGCAGCCACTTCCTACTTCAGTTTTACACGAACTATATCGCAACATGCAGACTATCAATTGAAAATACATTAACCTGCAAATGCCCAACATCTAATACATTGTATCTAATACACCTTTAACAAGATATTCAATCATACGCAAAAAAATATGCAATATTTCAACCATACACAAAACAATATTTCATCCCGTAAACACTCTATACCTCTCGTGAGAAACTGACATTTCCGGTCTAGTGAACGAAAAGTAGATCTATAAATCAAAACGTTTCTACGGTAGTAGTGATGGAAATTTCCAAATCCAACCAATATGTCTACATGTTTTAGGTCTACATGTTTTTATATTGTTTCTTCTAAATCACAATTTTTGCAAATATTTTACGAACATATAAAACAAAGTAGAAGCTAAAGAAATAATTAAGCCTATATACCAAGTAGGCTATATAACAACTTAAACAAGTAGGCTAAGTTGGTAAAATGTTTGTGAAGTTATTTCAAACGTTTACTAAATGCAGTAAAATGAAGATTTTTATGGACTTTTAAACACACTATTTATTACTATAAACATCTTCTTCAGCGAGCAAATTATTTCCTTCATTTGCAGCGTGCTCACAAAAACAGAGAGAATGATTTAGGCCTACAGGCATGTTTGTCGCTTCGTATGAATGTGCTTAGTCATGCCTGGTATTTGTAAATAATATTGTAGGCGACATGATGAATTCGGTGTTAAATCGGTCACATAACTAAGTGCAAAATTCGCGAGGCCTGTAAAAGTTTTGTGACACCAGAAAAATGCAATAAGTCCAACTCGTCATTGAGAGCTAAATAGTCAAGTCATATGTTCTGTATTGTTTGCCGTCCATGTCGTAGCCAAGCTGGTCTATAGACTACGGTCGCTGAATTCCTTCAAGCCTAATTGCCCGCTCAACAGGCGTTCTGCACATACCGGGCGTTGCCAGAAGTTAGCATGCGAATCGCAGTCCGCCGATCGGCTCCGTTTGCGCAAGAAAGGAAGCCACTGCTTACTATCGACATTAATTATTGCTGAATACTGGGCTTATGATTCATCGATATGTCGAGGTCATATCAAAAAGCAAGAAAAAGAAAAATGTACCGGCGTCTTAACTTTTAGGCTGCATCGAAGGCATGAGATACAGCCTAATAAAATCTTGGTCTGTCTGTGTGTCAGGTGGCCAGTTGCACAGTGCAAAAATGGCTGAACGGATCGAGGTCCTATTCGGTACCATCTACTCCGATCCCCAGCCACTCTGTGATCACTCTTGCAATCTTCCTTGTTCCTCAGTAGCACTGCGGTTGACGGATGGCGAAATAAGCTGGTTGGGCGACTGTTGTTTCTCCAAACGATATCTCAGAGTTGAGAAGGCCTAAGAACACCAAATTCGGCACAAAGATAGCGTATAGTACGAGGATGATGCGCGCACTTAGTTTTTTTTTGGGGGGGGGGATGTCTTCAAAATTCTTGCAAAAATGGCCACCTTACTTGTCAACTCAATGTAGCCTATTTTTATCGCACGTTATCTGGATGCTATGTATTATGACTGACACCACTGGCGCGCTGCAAGCGAAGCAGGCATCGTTTTTACCGTCGACTGTGTGTGTCCAGTATCCACTGACTCACTCACCGCTGCGCAGTGCGCAGGACCAGCTGAGGGTCGTAGCGACGTCCAGCCCTGGCAATGATCTGGGCCGAGCTGCATGCGTTGCCCCAGGAATTCTTCCACTTGCTGATGCCACGTTCGACGCGGTCGGCCTGTGTCGGTCAGCGCAAACTATTTTTTGGCAAATCCAAATGCGCCTAATATTATCTGTTTATTTATTAGACCTGTTGAGAAAGATTTATCGACGATTCGTGAGTACCTGGTTTAGTCCGCTGGCTACGCAAATGCAGTGCCGTCTGCACGGAGCAAACTGCCTAACAGCTGACGTACAACGCCAGAAGTGGCATTGGTGATAGCATACAGCAGTTGGCTGAGCGAACATGTAGTCACAGCGTGTGCTTCCACTGCATTACAGGTGTAAATCTGAAGGGTCCAGAACGACTGATGACTAAAGGTATTAATGAAAATATAACCACGGAAATATTACTCTTGATCCCAGAGGCAGCATGGGCAGAGCAAACTGACATCAGAAAAAAACTAGCGATCAGCAACAACGAACTTGCGGACGTTTAGCGAAAAATTTGCGGTGTTGCGAGTGGTACTTTTCCAGTGCTGGAGTGCATCAACTGTAACACACTTCTCCAATCTCCATCAGCCGTGATGCGGATAAAAACTTGGACTGCAGCTGCAGGGAGCTGCGAACTACAGATTGAGCCTGCGAAAAAGCCGCAGCAGCGTCTTCCATCCACAACATTGTTCAACATTATCACCGTGATGGAAGCAGCTCTTTTGATCATCACATCATTGTGTCTTCAGACGTCAGCCAACACTCAACAAGTTCCCACGACAACCGTTAGTTCGTCCACATTGGGACAGCGCATGTACAGACACAGAGAGCTACGAGTTTCCAGGTAACAATTGCTGCGTTCTGCATGTAAGCTAAACATGTTTTTTTCAAACGCCATCTGAAATTCATACACTGATGAACATGGATAGACTTATTCATCAGGTATTCGTCTGCCGATGCTTCAAATGTAGGCCTATTTGAATTGGCTTAGACCTCAAAGAACGTTTGAATGTAAATAATTCTAAGAATATTTTTTTTGCATATGTGCGCCTTCTAGACTTTGTTTTGCATATATTTTTGTGAGCGATTTAAAAAAATACTTTCTGTCAACTGCTGTTTCCAGAATGCGTAGGGCTAACTGTAGCCAACTCCTGCGATTAAAAAATATCTGCCGACTGTAATTAACCGGTTGACAGGGTTCACTTGACGGTCCTTTACGCCTAATTCTTTGGTGTTTGTTAATTGAGTAAAGCATATTTGACGTAGACGTCGCTTGCAGCCGCCGAAATGTCACCGAAACCGCTGGCGCTGCGCATTCCGGCATGTATCTTATCTACAGGACTGCCCGTAGCTCGTGCAGAACAATTAACTATGCAACTCTGTGCGCTTGCTTTCTGCAGCAACAGCGGGTTCTGTTCGCCTGTTA
>Ga0126335_1001819_pt1 | contig 12327 bp, 5 predicted proteins | sample OlaspJWI45metaG_FD_108409 | JGI IMG/M metagenome (GOLD analysis project Ga0126335, IMG submission 108409) | Marine gutless worms symbiont microbial communities from Oahu, Hawaii - Olavius sp. 1 OAHU.JWI-45 metaG | ecosystem: Host-associated > Annelida > Digestive system > Unclassified | place...
GCAAAGTTATCAAAATATTGCTAACGTCAAAGTGTAATTGCTGACGTTATAAGTGAAAATGCTTCAAGGCAGAGTTTTTGCTCGTGTAATATGAAAATCTCGAGTAATATCTGCCACATAAAGATACACCACATAATATGCAAGTATGTAACTTGATACTTTTTGCTTAGTTTGCTTCAAAACTGCCAGGGGCAAGATGTACACAAAAAATCCGTCAGTTGCAGTCCCTGCAAAGCAATATGTAAGTCTTTTTTCTAGCCTTGTATAGCCTTCAGACTATTGAAATTGTTGTGTGTTCTTGAGCCAGGTGGCACAAGGTTACTTTGATGATCATCTCCACTTCTAACTTCTCCAAGACACTGGACAGATAAATGCAATTGAAAACTTTTATAATAAAAAAACTACAAAAACTGTGGTAATGGGCTCCTCGCCTCCCCTTGCTTACTGTACTATTTTTATCGTAATGTCCAGTGAGGTACTGAGTGACTTACATATTTGCATATGTATTTGTACCAGTCACTGTTTGTACCTGTGTACGCATAGGCTGTGTGCCGCAGCTGCGTACACAGTTGCAGTGCTTAGTGACGCTTTTGAGTATATAGGCGCTATATACATAAGTCTATCTATCTATCTATCTATCTATGGCCTGCTGCGCTTCTGCGGACCCAGTTTTCTGGACGTGTTGACCTGTTTGCTACCGTATGACGAGAAGTCACATGACCGCTGCTGTGTTCAAACTCGGGCTCGATTTCTCGACACATTCAAGTCAGACGTTAAATAAAGATCGACAGGGTTGTGAATCTTGGAGAGATGCCGAGCTCGGAGTTCGTGAAGTGTGTGCTGTGGGTGATACGACTGACGAAGACTGTTGAGTCGATCTGCTGTACTGTTTGCCACACTGTGACACTGCCAAGAGTTGTATGACAAACGATACGATCACCACATTCAGTTCGAGTTCTGATTGTTACGACGACTGACGCCAGCAGTCCGTTCTGTCAGTGTCGTCTACTACACAGATGTTCCAACTCGTCTGCTGCTCAATGCTTGCTGCTAGCCGCTAACTACATCTTTTTGGTGACATTCTTGGTTTTATGTTACAGACTCCTTTTTCCCTATTGTACCTCTTAGTGTCTCCCTAGACACTGTATTGAGCCATAATTACCGTATTATACCGGTTATTAAAGTTATATTCTAATTTCAAAGCTGTCTGTTGATAATTTCAAGATTTCCACACAGGCTAACAGCTGAGTAGACCATAAGAGGAGAGGGTGACCTATAACAAAACTATGTGATTAAATCAGAATCATCCGTACTTAGGAAGAGTAAATGCCATAGTAAATTTGTATAGCACTATGGTGTGGACGGTGGAGTCTGTTATGCCACATCCTTCAGTGCCATGCAAACAGCTTTTGGTTGAGTGATCAGAATTGATTGATATTTTATGTACAGGTGGCATAAGAACGTGCTCGCCTCAAGAGTTTCAGTGCAATGATGGTTCATGTATTCCTGCTGAGTTTCAGTGTGATGGCTATCCCAATTGTGAGGACAGTTCAGATGAGACATCATGCCTTCCAGGTCTCTGTTTATTTTTACATCTATAGTTGCATTTTTATTTCTTCTATTACCTCTTGAGATTACAGCTTTGTGTTGGAATAATTATGCTTACTGTTACTGTTAGGCTGCATCAAATTGTTACTGATGTGTACGGTGTCTGTCAGTCTGTCTGTCTGTCATGCGGCTCAACTTAGCTTCACTGCGTGGGGGTCATTTGGTGCAGTCTTTGCTTTTGGCCTCTTGCTATGATCATTATTTTCGGTATTATTATGCCTTTGCATGATTTCATGGCCATGGATTAGCCAGAGTGGAGGGCGTTATGACCCTCAACTGGTCATATGCAGCAGTGGGTGACTGATTTATCTTGTTTCAGTTATTTGAATCCATTTACAGGGAGATATGTTTAGAATATGACATTATCACATTTAGTGGTTTAGATGTGCTTTTTTCTAATTTGTTTGATAGCACTTGCCTGCTTTTTCGTGCTCGTATTTGTTGCTGTGGCTGTTTTTATAAAGTAATAATGTTCTCCATATAGAATTTTAGTCGAGCTGGTGTTACATTTGTCTTATAGAGAGGCGGTGTGATCCGCACACAGAGTTTGACTGCACGGGGGCAGGACGTCACTGTATTCCATTGAGTCGGACGTGTGACCGACATAATGATTGCGGAGATAGTGCGGATGAAGATCCACGGCTCTGTCAACACTTGCATGGTATTGCTGTTCTCATCCTTGTAACTGTTGTCTGTGGTCACGTGTTCTCCAGATTGGAGTCTCATTTTCGAGACGTCTCAAGACTCAGTTTTTTTGGTGAATTGGAGGGAAACCCCTCATCGACTGCATTGTAATAATACTGACATTGTATAACAGATGCATGGTCGAAAAAATAGAATCTGAGGCAAGGATTATTGTGGACAATGTTACCTCTTTTGATGTAGGGTTTAATCTTTTAAATGTAAATTGCATTGTAGTTGTTTGAACCGTCATCTTATCTGGTATTTTGCTGACATATTTTGTTTATTAAGCTCAGATTTGAGCTGTTATGATTGTCTAAGAACGAAGTGTAATCTTCATTCTGTCTCAAGTCATGCAGCATTCATTACTGTATTGTTTCGCTGTTTGCTGACTGTAGAGAATGTCTGTCAGAACAATAATGGTGGCTGTTCTCAGTTGTGTGTTTCGACGAGGATTTCATATTTCTGTGAATGTCACCCAGGCTTCCAGCTTGCTGCTGACGATCATACCTGTGAAGGTGTGCATTACCTGTGATTGTGTATTACCAGCTGTAAAGGTATTCAGTATTTGTCAATCCCAATGGCCTCCATTGTTGTAGGCACACAGTATACGGAATATATTTGCAGCATCATAATTATTCATTTATGCCTTCAGTGCTTTGACGCTGTTGGTTGGGTGGCAGGAATGGCATCCGACCTGTAAAAAACCTTGGGGGTTGCAAGGGTGAAGGCACTGTCAGTCCGGTTGGGGTGGCGCCCATCCGGACTGTCGATACCTCTGCCTCCATTATCTTCCCCTGCTCCATAAAAATCCAGAATACAGGAGGTTGGGAAACCCAGCCTGAACGCAGCACAGCCCTATGCTAAGGCAGAAGGCAGAGTGTTTCTTCTGGTACCGGCATACCCGTGTTGACCCGGAACAAAGGAACAAAGGCCATTAAACGGTTGTTGTTTTTGTTGTTATAATTATTCATTTGTCCACCTTACCTACTGTACATACTGTTGTCACTGTCACTTGCTTTCTCATAAGTGGGACTCGCAGATAATCAATAGCTTTCGGGCAACAAAGAAATATCCTATGACTTATGACCAGTCGGTTCAAAAGAATTTTTTATTTCTTATACACTTGTGCACTTGTTAACTATCAGTAATTTTAGGCCTCTATGTGTGTTTGATTGTTTGTATAATTTAGTGTGTATTTTGTGAAACGTTATGTGTATCTTTGTTCTTCATCCAACTCTCAGGCTGCTGTACAATAATAAAGTGATTGTCAGTAAAAAAAATATTTATTCGTCATATCTTATCATCAAGTTTTGAAGTCAGGTTAACAGCTTTGTTGTCAGAGCATAGCAGCATAGCCAGAATGGTTCCAAAACCACAAATTTATTTTCCCAGAGTAGTGTAGCAACATTATGCAGGTGAAGTGGAAATAACAATACCTTCAGTACACTACTACACTGTTGCTAGATTTAATGGAAATGGGTCGGTGTTCGTAGAAACTACATTAGAACAAAAATGTGGACGTTTATTTTGGATCACAGTGTAGAATTAAGGTTTGAGGTTAAGGTTAGGGTCAGTAGGGTGAGTTGTATGGATACTGCCAGGTTTAGAATTAATAATGGTTTTATTTTGAATTAGTGAGACACCCAGAATGGTGGACCCTCGAAATGGCGGACCTGAACCCGCACACTTTATTTGGGGTCGAAACATCAAATGTCAAGATCGCAACAAGAGAGATGTATAATGTTTAGCTTTGCTTGTGTGTTGTCGCATGCAGTGATCAACCAGCATGTTTCTGTATTGTTGTTCAGATATTAATGAGTGCGACACTGTGGGAAGGTGCTCTCAGATATGTGAGAATACCATCGGCAGTTATCGTTGCCGCTGTAATGACGGCTACATCATGGAGGAAGATACGCAGCAATGCCGTGCTGCCGGTCTGTTTCACTTTCACTGCTGACAGTGCGTGCACTGCATTTTAGATGTTTTGCCGCTTTGGAATTTTTTTACCCTACACACTAAGTGAGTACTGAGTACGAGTAGCTAGTTTCCAGTTTCGGTGGGGGCGAAGTAGAACCAGGCCGCACGTTTTAAAGGGAGTCGTGTTAGTTTGTGGAAGCAGTGCAGCTGGTGGTGGTCTTGCTGTCCATGCAAGTATGTCGTCGACTTTAAGGTGATGTGATTATTCATCGGGGTTGTAACAACGGGCATTTTTGTTTTCTGGATGGATGTTGTAAAACGCGGCTAAACCGGAGTTTTGTATTTGCTCGTTGCCTTAGCTGGGACAGGGTGGCGTGGTGGCACACTGGGTAAGACAACAGATTCGTGATTAGTAGATCGCAGGTTCGAGTCTCAGCGTAGTAACCTTGAGAAAGTTATTTACACCTATGTGCCTCTTTCACCAAGCAGTGTAGTTTAGTACCAGCCGAACAGCTGGGGAATAAATAGGCACGCCATGCAATACACTAGACCCGTAACCATGGTCTTGCAGTGCAGCTGGTGTCTGGCTGGGGCTACTAAAACGGAGGTTAGTGCCACTACATTGGCTGGGGAAGGACTTCGCTAGGACCGGTTTTTGCCTTAGTTTTTTAAATGTAAAATCTTGGTCAGTTTATACCACAAAACGAAGGCTGGGTATACCAAGAAGGAATTGTATTGATACATAAGACAAGATTTAAAGGAAATTGGCATGTCGTGGGAGGAAGCATTAGAGCTGTGTCAGTGTGTGTCGGGATGAACCAAGGACCAAGTAATACAGTTAAGACAGCAGTTACACTGTAGTTGGTTACAGCTTACTAATAGTCAGCTTTAGCTGAAAGTGTAGATGTCAGAATTTGTCTCGTGATTTCTGAAATTTTAATTAATGCCAGTTAATGCATTTCAGGCAAGGAGCCGTGGCTTCTGTTTGCAAATCGGCACGATGTCCGGCTGATGAGTCTGTACACTCATGATTTCCGAGACGTCGTGCACCACCTGCACAGTGCTATTGCTGTTGACTATGATTACCGAGGCCGCAAGATTTTCTGGTCGGATGTTGGGTCGGAGAAGATTTTCTGGTTAGCTCAATTCAGCTGCTTAGCACATTTGTGATGATGAATGTCAGTTTGATAATCGGTTGAGGTCAAATGGCTCAACCAAAGATAGATTAAACTAGTTTGGCAATGGCTGCATCAAAAGCCTGTCCCTTGCTGTAGGGAAATCAGGACCCCTGTCTAATATGATGTTTCCCAAGAGTCTCCTCCCCAAACAATGCCTCGATCCATTCAGCCATTTTTGCACAGTGCAGCCATGTGACAGACAGACACCCTGCTACAAGATCGTTGATCACAATAGGTTGCATGATGCATGTTTTGCATTTGGTGCGCCATAAAAATTGATCGGCCTGGTACTGGAACGTTGTATAATTTGGACCTAGCACTGCCCACTGCCAAGGGTGGTAGGATGGTAAGTTCAAAGCCACTGATGCCTCCAGTCCACTGTGTGATTCAGGTGATCACCCTTCCTCCATCTGATCTCAGATATCGGTAAATAGCATCTTGCTACCATGCTCAGTGTTGCATTGCGAAAATGTTGCACATGGATTGGCACCATCCAAAAAAGTATCGGTACTGGGCTGAACCAGCCTTGGACCAGCCTGAAACTTGGAATATGCAAACACGGTACATTTTAAAGTGTGCTGATTTTAATTCCTCTACGTGTGCATGCATCTGTAAGACATTTTGAGTGCATTTATTTGTCAATAATGTGAAATATTTTAGCGAACGAAGGCACAGTTGTTTTCCTCAGAAAGCTGTGGGTACCTCTGAGAACAGCCGGGTGTTGTGTGGTAGCGTTTGGTGCTTGTGTCTTGTAACTTTTTACGCGGCATGTTTACACTAATTGTTGTTCATCTCTTCTGCGGAAATTCTTTTATAAACCTATTTGCTGTGTACTCTTTCAAATTATACAGACTTTTTATTAAAATTTTATCTTCGTCATTGAATACCATCTTTATGAAATTCACAGACACTGCAGTGACGTTTGCGATGACGATTTTTTATGTCACGAATTGATTGCCAATAAGTAAAAAGGTAATCATATTAAAAATTGTAATTTTGAATCGGAAAGTAATAGTCTAAACTATCAATGTTGGTGGAGTAAGTTATATTGAGTTAATAGTGCAATTTGTTAGCATTTTTTCTCATAACCGCAATCTTTTAGTTTCCCAAAGTAGCGTAGCAACATGCCTAAGTTGATGGAAGATACGGTATGAATTTTGTAGCAAATTCCATACTCTTTCCAGTGGCGGAAAAATTTGAAAATCCGGTAAGATTTAACAAAGTTATAGAGAGTTAAACGTGTGAAGTTTTTTTGTGACACAGTGTACTACTGTTAAGTATGCATGTGTGTATGTATGTGAAGGGCGGCCATGAGTGACAATGGTACCGCGGACCGTGCCCAAAGCCTGGTTGACACTAACATCCAAACTCCAGATGGACTGGCGTTTGACTGGGTTCATGGTAATCTCTACTGGACTGACACCGGCAAGAACTGCATTGAAGTCTTGTCACTCCACAACACCGAGTGGAGGACAGAGCTTATAACAGAGAATTTGGATGAGCCGAGGGCAATTGTTGTCGATCCGAGAGTGAACCATAGGTCAGTTTTGCAGCAGTACAAATGTTTTGTTATTGACATGCTTGCTGATTGTGCAACTGAAACAAGTTTGTGTTACTCGTGATTAATTAGAAGAATCTACGTATTGGCAGTCACCAGAATCAGTCTTGTTAACTGTTAATTAGTAACTTTCTTTGATCACAACTTTGTCAACTGCAAAGCTATAGGACCGACAATGCAAACACAGCACATTTTAAAGTGTGCTGATTTTAATTCCTCTATGTGTGCATGCATCTGGAAGACATTTTGAGTGCATATATTTGTCAATAATGTGCCTCTGTGGAGTAGGTAGGTGCCAGAACCATCATATGTGTTGGTGTATGTCATGTCCATCTGTGATTCTGTGTGTCGATCTGTCCTGTCTGTCTGCTGCGATGTGCTAAAATTGTCGACATGAAATTGGCGTTTGTGAAAAGAAGGAACAGGCGGAGGGATGCATGGTGACTTGTGTGGAATTTCTGAGTGTGTTGTCATTTTATAGTGTTACAGGTGGTTAGCCGTGAATCTGTTACGCTGGTTGGTTGACAGGTATCTGTACTGGACTGACTGGGGTGCCGATGCCAAGATTGAACGAGCTGCACTCGACGGCACAGAACGTTCGGTCATCGTGGATGCAAACCTTGAGTGGCCCAACGGACTCACTATTGGTCTCTGTTTCAACACAATAATGTTAATACTGTAATAGTAATAGATGAGTTAGCGTTTTTGCAGCTGTTGTTACGACAGGTTATTACACCACATCGAATACATGCGATGCGGACTATAGCAACATATGACTGCAGCATCTGTCATGTCGGCGTCCATGCAAAATGGCTCAATGGGTTGATATTCTGTTTGGGATGGACCAGTGGAAACTGATGGCGACCCGAGACACAGTAACGTTGTATTAGATAATAATAATAATGGTTTTATTGGTATTGCAGCATGAATGCTGGATTACACAATATCTGCCACGCAGGACAGTGCATATAATATAACACAAATCATCATATGAACATAACATAACATACACAGTTAAGCACTATAATATACACGCTGCCAAATAGCGGCGCAAGGCTTACTCAGTGCCGTAAATTAACAATTGTACAAACCGAAACAACAATCAAACACATAATATAACATAAGACACAACTTGATAGTGTTAAATATTTACAAACATGCATTCACTTTTTTGGCACTGCGCGGGAATCGAACATGGGACCTTTCAGTTCCAAGTTGGACACTAACCACTACTCCACTGCCCCCCATATCCATATCCCCAACAGTGAGTGTGAAGGGGTTCGATGTGGCCTTTGCCAAATTACTTTGTCACTTTTTTACCAAGAGCACTGCATACCAGTATCTGATGCCTGTGCCGTGTACTGGGCCCTAGTTGCTGTAGAATATGCCTGCTCCATTTTCTGGCCAGATGGTGTTAAAAGGCTCTTGAACCATAAGTTAAATATTGTCAGAGTTAGTTATTCATAACAATTGTTTAGCATTTTTGTTCTTATTGTTTTTCTGAGTTTTTTCGTTTCATATATTTTTGAATTTGTGGTTGTTGTGACGGTAGCAGCAGTGCAGTTGATTTCCTGGGAAGACCTGTCTTTTGTCTCACATTTTGTATGTTGAGTGGGACACGAAACTTCTCTCTTGCTTAATATTGCATGGCTCTGTTTTTATCCACAGTTTCTTATGTTTGTGTGTTGTGTTTGAGATGCATGTATTATTCTGTTTCTCTGTCAGTACCAATGCGATCTGAAAAGACGATGACTGTGTCGTCAAGTTTTAAAAACATCCTGTTAGTATAATCAGGGGTGGCTCGGTAGCCGAGTGGTTAGCGTGCTGGACTCAGGCTCGGAAGGGCATGGGTTCAAATCGCAGTCGCGACGCTGTCGAGTAACAGTCTTAGGCAAACTGTTCACACACATTGTGCCTCTGTTCACCAAGCAGCAAAATTGGTATCAGCTCTTTTAAGGATTGCGGGAGTAACTGCAGGCCTGGCGGAAAGTAATGGCAGCCTACCGCCGGGTTTATGACTCACATCACCTGCAAGCTGACTGCCGAGAAATGGGACCAGCTCCTGAACTCTATGCTCGGTATTCGAGTATGGGCTACCTTCACCTTTTAGTATAATCAGTTGAATGGGATGTAAAACCTTCCTAACGTAACTTTGCTGTGAATGTTTTAAACCAGATTATGAGACCAACAAGCTGTTCTGGGTTGATGCGAAGCTGCACATGATCTGTTCATCAAATCTCGATGGTTCACAGCAGGACATTGTTCTCATGTCGCAAGAACATCTCAAACATCCATTCTCTGTCGCCGTTTTTGAGGTAATTTTTTCCCCTGCTCTGTTGAATTAGAATCAATGCTGTTGTTTAGATTAGGGCTGTACAAGAATTTGGCTTCGGCTGTGACTGCAATTTGGCTATTGCCATTTTTGCTCAGATTTCCAGATTCAGCCGAATTTAGGGAAAAGTACTGTGTTACCTGATAACGTGTCTCAATTGATATTTTTGAAGTACAATTCAAAACTGTTTAATGACAATAAAAAACGATGCCTTAATTGAGTAGTAATTGAGCTGTTTGTGTTGTTTGTGACTAATGTGAGCATTGTGTTAGTTGCTAAATTACGTCTTTGAGTGTGGGCTACTAGTTAATGTTTTACTGTTGTTTTTTGTGATATTTTCACAAAGTTACAAATTTGGTTCCAGTTGGATTTTTAGCCAGTCCTGCCAAGCTGGATTTGGAAAAAGTTCGGTACAGCCCTACTAGGTTGTAGATTGTGCACTTATTATCTAGGAAAGAAATGGATGATGATGGACTGTCAAAGCAAGCTGGATACCACGACGTGATAACCTTAAAAACCATTTCTTGACAGCACATCAGCACTGGATATTCTTTTGCTTTAGGTGGTAGTGGGTTGTATTGCTGTAATGTCTGAGAGAAGATCGAGATGGTTTGGGCACATCTTGTCGACGGACGATGGCAGACTGCCGAAGCAGGTCGTGCATTGAGAGATGAATACCATTAAGCGAAGGGCGAGTGGACCAAGAAAGAATTAAAGAATTGGGACTGACACCATACCTTTCGGGTGGACTGACACCATAAGATAAGATTTGAAGGAAATTGGCGTGCTGTGATAGGAAGCATTAGAGTGATGTGTTGACAAAGGAGACTTGTGTGGCAACTTGACATGGGCTGAACCAAGAACCAAGGATGTCTGAGAGTGTCTTTTGTTATGCCGTGTTAAGGATAACCTATACTGGTCTGACTGGGAAGCCCGCTCTATCCTACAAGTTGACAAGCTGCATGCAACTGTCGAGGGCTACGGAGTCAAAAATGCTGTTCATCATCTTTACTCTCCGATGGATGTTCAGGTCTACCACGAACTTAAACAGCCGGAGGCTAAAAGTGAGTCGAAAAATATTCTTTGTAGCATTTAGGTCCTCTTCTATAGTACACCATGTATCAAAAACGTTCTCGTATTTATGTTATTGTAGTTTCTACCAATGTTGACCGATTTCAATAATATTTGGTACACATTATACGGAAGAAATTTGCAACACAGTGATTATTGACATTGTCCAACTCACCTGCATACTGCTGCTACATTACCTTGGGAAAAATTCATTCCAGATTTTAGGACATTGTGGCTGATTTGATCCATCAAAACTGCTGCTCAGATGATCTAATCACTTAAAGATGAAATCCAATACTTCAGCCTGTGTGGGTGGAAGAGGAGGCTATTGTGAATGCCTGCTGTAATATTTAGGCTCAGCTGGGCAGTGATTGTGTGAAAAACTGGATATTTTTCGGTTTGCGCAATGGTAGTTAACAGAGTTATCATTACAAAATCCAAATTTTCCCAAAGTATTGTGGCACCGTTATGTGGGTGATGTGAGCATATCAGTAATTTTTGTATTGCAGATTATCTTAGTATACCGTGTACCAAGTTTTATATAAATCAGTCAAAGTTTGTAGAAACTACATAAAAACAAAAATGTGGACATTTTTATTGGAACATGGTGTAGATATTTTCCTGTCTAATGCAGACACTCTGTTGTTATGTAGGATGCTCCATTCTTTCTTTGTTCCCCTTTTCCACCAGAATTTGTACGGACATCTCTCGGGAAACAAGCATGACTGAATTAAAACTTTAATACAGTCAGCGGTATGGTTTAATTTGTGTTTTTTTATCTGACCATCTTTGCTGGGTTTTATGCCATCGTACCTTTTTGCGACAGGCAACTAATCACATTTGCTTCCGTGTCATTGTACTTCAGCGTTTCTGTTGAGAAGAATTCATAGACTGTTCATGTACAGAAATGTGCTGTATAGTTTTAACCCCAGCACCACAGCAGTCGAAGAACATACTGTAATGCTCTACTACTGCCGGTGCTGTTCACGTAATATGCTGTACTGCTTTAGACAATTCCATAAGTGAATGAATGACTAAGGGCTTAATTTCCCACCCGACATTGGTCATTTCGGGACAGTTTCACGGATCAGATGACCCAACCAACAGTGTCAAAGCACTGAATGAAGCCAGTTGGTCATTGAAATAGACAACAGTCCCTCTGGGACCACCCTGCTATGTTACAAAAGTACAACACCATGCAACCACCTGCACACACAGCATTAGGTTCCCTAATGTGACAAAATCCCAATCTGCTGGACCTGTAAGCTGCCTTGAGCAATGAGCATCATGCAACAACAAAATGTTGTAAAACATTGTAACAAGAACAGCTGTGTTAATAGCTCCAGACCATCGTCACTGGTCAGATGACGTTGTGTATGTTGAGGGTGAGGGAGTAGACTGTATTTCATCGTATTGTACAGACAGATGGACCTCGGTGTGTTTCGTTCTAGATGCGTGTGAAAACTCCAGCTGCAATCAGCTGTGTCTACCTGGTCGACAGCATCCATTTACCTGTCTCTGTACCAAAAACTCACCAATTCCATACGTCCTTGCTGCAGATGGGAAGACGTGCCATTACTTCAATGTTACCGGTATGTAGCTGCTGCTTTGTGCTGTAGTTGTACCTGTGCAACAAGTTGGTTACTAACAAAACTAGTGCCCAAAGTAATGTGCAGCAGGCAAATTTGCATTTGTGGGGGGGGGGGAAATCGGGACCCCCGTCTGACACAATGTTCCTTGGTCCCCAAGAGTCTCCATCCCAAGCAGGATCTCGATCCGTTTAGCCATGTTTGTGCAACGAATTCGAGTGATGCAACGTGTGAGAGACACTAACATTCACAGACTGACAGACATCGTGAACATCGATCGCAGTAGCCCACGTCTCATTCATTCGATGCAGCCTAGAAATGCTTAACGTGTCCAAAAATTTGAATGTCATCTCTTTCCTTGCATAGTAAAACTTTTTTGCATGCATAAGC
>Ga0126335_1001820_pt1 | contig 12326 bp, 6 predicted proteins | sample OlaspJWI45metaG_FD_108409 | JGI IMG/M metagenome (GOLD analysis project Ga0126335, IMG submission 108409) | Marine gutless worms symbiont microbial communities from Oahu, Hawaii - Olavius sp. 1 OAHU.JWI-45 metaG | ecosystem: Host-associated > Annelida > Digestive system > Unclassified | place...
AATAGTTTGGGTTTTCACAATACCATGAGTGCTCAGACCTTCATTCTATGTTCACGACAAGTATCAGCAAAATATCAAGTATCAGTGATACTTTACATTTGTATTATTTTCCACTTTTAGTCTACAGCCAGTTATTGTGTTATTTTGTTATCTGCCTTCAGTGCTTTGATGCTGTTGGTTGGGCGGCATCTGGCCTGTAAAAACTTTTGGGGGGGTTGTGGGGGTGAGGGCGCCATTAGTCCGGTTGGGGTGGCACCCACCCGGACTGTCGGTGCCTCTGCCTCCATTATCTTCCCCTGCTCCATAAAAATCTAGAAGAACTGATGTTTTTTCTGGTACCGGCCTACCCGGGTGAACCCGGACCAAAGGCCGTTAAACGATGATGAAGATGATGATGATTTGTTATCTGGAAAGTCTCCTCACTGAAATGACTGGATATGTGTCATTAGCCATTCTGCCCATCCATCTGGTCATCACACCTATAGTTTAAGCCCCACCCCATCCCTCGCCCATTGCTTGCTATCTTGCTGTCCAGTCAAAGAATGCACGCTGCCCGCCCGTACTGCAGTGTATCGCACCACCAGTGGCGAGGCCCACCCATAGCTAATGCTGCCAAGGCTATTATAGGCTAGGGCTGGGCAGCTGCGCAGTACCGACTACGCCTCGTCGTCTGGTGACACCGTGAACGAAAACTGCCAATTTTCTGGCCCCATACCCAAGACATTTCCAAATTTTTGCACCTATAGCCATCCTTGGGGTGCCCTGGAGCTACCCAGAAAATTTAGTTGCAATTGCGAAGTTTGTTCCGGAGTTATAAGTGAACAAACATACACACAAACATGCAGACAGACACGCAAATGGAATTATTTTATTAGAAGTGGTACGTAATACTCTACTAACTGCTGCTGTGTATATCTGTGATATGGCTGCGTTGTACGAGTGCAGATATCACTTACAAGCGTTCCGTCACCTCTATGTCCTGGCAGCTGAGAAACGTATCATCATTCCACGTGACATAGACAGTCATGAAGCTTGCTATGTTGAGCTGGAACTTCTCTTCAAGGTGAGTTGCATGCTATTGTATTGCAGTGTTGGCGAATGGCAGTGTCTAGAAATTTTGCTCTGAAGATAGCACTGCTTAATAGTTGTATGTGTTTTTTTTAAATTTGCAGTATATTTTGGCTCTGTTATGTCATGCAGACTATTGCAATCAATGTCTCCTAGTCTGTCTGTCTGTCGAGCGGCTTCACATGGCTTTACTGTGCAAGCATGGCTCAACAGATCTAGATCCTGCTTGGGGTGATGACTCCAGGCGACCCAAGGAACATCGTATTAAATGGGGGTCTTGATCGCCCACTGCAGAGGGAGAGGGATTCAAAGCGGCCTTCGCCAAATTACTTTGGCCTTTTGTTGACATTGCACGTATACCTGAAGTTATGACTTTATAACAAGGCGAGAATGTTTACGTTTTTGTTCTGCCGTCAGCTTGTAACTGCCAGTGATGTAGTTGAGTCCAGTAAGTCTGAGTCCAGGTTCAATTCCAAGTCCACAGACCTTCACCAATTCTGAATGTAACTAAAATTCCACTGAATTCACAGTCTAATAAGTAACAGCAATAAGCAGTCTGTATATCGTTCATACAGTCACTGAGGTTAAACAATCAGAACAGTTTTAAATTTGATACATTTAGGATAGAAAATGTTTCGAGATCATTAGAATTAACTTTTCATCATGTAGAGCCATGTTTGAGTCCTGAGGCTTCAAGTCCCAAGTTCTAAAAACATGGACTCGAGTCTGACTCAATGACACTGTTGGACTCGAGTACTACGTCACTGGTAACTGTCGATATATTGCATAATTTGTGACTCTTTTCGCTGTTTTTATAGTCGGCACTAATGATACATCATATCATGTATTGTTACAAGTGGCCTCGACTGACTCAGTTTTCTGCGAATATTTTCACGTCCGTTTTATCTTAATCGTGCCGCTTTAAAATATCATCCATTCGTGCAGTAGATAGCTAGTACATGTTTGCGTGGTAGCACTTTGCACGTGCACTATGAAAAGTGAACTGAACCTGCATATGAAATTGTGGATGTTATGTGATCTTGTGTATGTTCTGTAACAGAATGACGAGGTGTCAGTTGTTATGGCGCCGTGCATTCTTCCCGAACTTCATCTGCTCACTGCTGTATGTATTTTGGTTACAACAGTATTATATTATTATTATTATTTGACCCTCAATAGGAGTTTCCATGGGGTGTAAAAATGAACAAAAGAGCGTCCTGCTGGAGTGACCACTACTCCGGTTGATTCTCAACCATAAAATTTGTGCAGCAAGACTGAGTTAAAACGCTGCACGACGATGGTCAGTTACTGATAAAGAAATGACGTTTTGCGGTCATTGCCCGACAGCCTGACGATTCGCTTGCCCATGTCGCTCACCAGATCACAATCTGCCACGTTCAGGGGACCCTGAGTCTCATCTGCAACTGGACAGAATACGTGACGGTCTGCTGAGTCTGAGTACTTTGCCATTTTACGCTTGGCTGCCAGCTCTGCTGCAACACTTATTATTGTATGTGTATTATGCCATTGTAAGGATTACTGTTGTTACATGCTGTTTACTGTGTTTGCATGTTATGCTGCTATGCTTAAATTTACATTAAGCGATGCAATGGATTAAAGTCATTTTTTTTGTGTGGCAGTCATCTGTATCTGTGCATTATGTTATACTTGTAGTTTTAGTGCATGTTTATTAGTGGGTGTTTGTGATGTATAGATTAGAGTGAAAGGTCCACGTTACTGGCCGGTGGAGTTCCAAGTGGACACCAACTGGCAAACTCTCAGGTAAATAGCTAGACTGTTGACATCGGGTGGCGCAGATTTTATGACTGACAAAAGTTGAAGAAACGAAGTTCAGTTTGTAAAATACTGTAACATGTACAGTCCAATGAATAAACTAATGCAGTGTTGTATTTTTCTGTTTAAAAGCTGTGATAATTGGAACAGTGTCGAGTTTAATTACACGTGGACTCGTAGCTGTTGTTACTGCTAATTGTTGGAAAGAGTGTATCGTACACCGGTGACTGTTGGTGTGGATAGGAGACTCCTGAAGTCAACTGGATGTCTGTTTGTCAAGCAGAGAGCTGGCTACCTCTCGTATTCTGTAGATCCAAAGGTCTTGCATTTTTGCATTATAAATAATTTCAGCTGAATTAACGTATATAAGTACTGCACAGATGCGAAATCCGTGGAAACCCATTAGGGTCAGAATTGATGTTGATGTTAGGGTAGTCTGCAGAGTGTTATTGGTGAATGGTTACCACTTTGTCTAGGATCTTATATTTTGCCAGGTTTCCACATTGTGCTCTGTCAGCTATGGAAAGTTGCATTTATTATAGAGGCCAGTACTCCTATTTATATTTACCCTTTAGGACCTTCAGCAACAGGCCCAAATCCCTTTCTGTGTGTCATGCTTTGTAACACGTTTCTTCTCTTCCATTTCATATTGAAATTATCATCATTTTGGACCATGTCCATCTGGCTGATCTTCTCGCCTGAATTATCAGCATATAATGGTGTAGTGGCATTTGTTGTTGCAGGGTTACCATGGTCTGTTGTCACAGTCAATGACGACTGAGCGTATGTACGGCAAAGTATTGACAGTAGGATTCCATTTCATTGTTAATTCATTGCTCATCATTCGTTGTATCATTGTCTTCACTTTGCTCATTACTAGCAATTTTCTGGTGAACTTTTTAATGTAAGAACAATATGTATGTTTTAATTAATTAATATTTTATGTATGTCTGTCATCAGTCATTAAACATAAAGACAGCAAACGAAATTTTATTCTGTGTGAAACCTTTACTTCTAGTTAAAGTAATCTAAAGCTGATAGACAGACGTGTTTATGAGCAAATGTGTTTTTAAAGTTTTGCTAAGCATGATTTGGTTGAAACCAATTTAAATCTATGAATATCAGCTCCACATTGCTGACGAGGGCCGTAGTGTCATTCTAGCACTGTGACCATGGTGAACAGCTTTTCTCCATGAATATGCTAAGTGTTAACTCACTGGTAGGCTTGAACACAAGGTATGTGTGTTGCAGTCCAAGGACATCGAGTCATATTCATCAGATCCAGCAGTTCTTGCATTAGCCGAGCAATTCTGTACAGCATCCAGTGTCGCAGTGAGTAGGATGGGCCACTGTGTATTGTTAGCAGCAAATATTGCTTCTTTTCTTATTTCTGTCCATAAGTAAGTAAGCGTCTAAATTGTGTGTAAGAATGAGATGGATGGACTGACGACCTATGGCGGCTTTCAACATAGTTTATCAGCTAATGGTTAGGGTTAACATTATAAATATGTATTGATATATTCACAGTCTACAGCCTCTGTAGTGGAAAATTGTCATAGTTTGGATATTTCCGACAACTGCAGTAACCATATTTGTGTGGGTGACATCCTGTAACCAAAGCAGCAAATGTTAGAAAATTGATATCTTTTTTTTTGCAACACATCAGTTAAATCATGTCATATGTGCTTTTAAGTGACATCAATGTTATATTGTTTGCGACTTTGAAAATCCACATTTGTAATGAAATTATGCTTTGTGTTACAGGAGAGCAAGACATCGCAGTTATTGTCACAGTTACTGTACGACGCCGTTGCACACGAAAAACTACAAGTACTCGCCCTACAAATTGCCTTGCATCAGGTTTGCTTTTGATCTGCTGTTGACATATCTAATGACATTAGACTTTTGTGCGTTGTTGATATTTGTGATTATTGCAACCTCAGAATGTTATCGGGCATTTTCTTGGCTGTCACTCCTCAAAATTTTGTACAGATTAGGTTCTATATGCGGAGTAGTTATATGTCTAATTTGAACAATGTTTGTGTGTTTTAAGTGTATGGCGAGATTGGAGACCAGTTGTTGGCCTCTGATGCTGTGGCAGCTCAAACTTCTTACAGCATTCTATGATCGAACTGCATCCGATTTGTCGTCACCCAATTCTCGGCTTTTGTCGCAAGAGTTTCTTGTCAGCTTGCACAGTCGCATTGAGGCTGTTTTGAATCAGTGGCTGCGGAGTATGACGCCAGTTTTATCACTTCTAGCGGCATTTTAATTTACTGCTAATAGTTTGTATAAAAGCAGTCACAGATATACACAGTGGTCCATAAAAATGTGGCAATCTATATTTGATTATGACTTTGCAAATCTTCATCAATTTCTATGATTTTTTGATCGCTTTGATTGCAAAGAAATGCTGCATGCAATTGTATTAGAACTTACCACATCACCTTAATTGTGTGAGCACCCTACCTGAGAAAATACCAAACTACGCTTAAACTGCCGTTCACAAAATTTGACTGAACTCTGTCAAATCTTGACCAGTTTGAAAATTTTTGCACAGCTGGAATTGGAAATAAAAGTTACGGATTATGCATGCATTTACTTACTTATTATTGTAACAGCGTCTCAATAATGATTTCACAAATGTGTCATCGTTGCCTGATGACGTTTTCTGTAAATCACTTCGTCGATGTGTGGACGCATCATATGTCGGCCTGTGTCGATGCTGAAGGTGGAAATTTTGAATGTTGGTATGACTGCTACTCTTGAAATGTCAGTGTCATAATGGCAGCACTGTAAAATTATCATTGGCATTGATGTTTCTATTTCTTCTGCTTTGAACACAAATGCACAGGGAATGATAGCTTTTTTAACTGCAAAAGTCTTGTTGTTTCATTTTACGAAGTAAGGTACATACATAATTAAGACGATTTGGTAAATTGGAGAGTTTTAGTAAGATAGCTCCCATCTTGTATAAGCAGGAGTCATATCTGTATTTGATGTGAGGATCTATCTAGGCTGAAACCAGTCCAGTAGCCTTTACTAAAATAACACATTGCAAATTTGACTCAGAATATATAAGTACTGCAGTTTAATGGATGAATGCCAAACTGCAGTCATCTAACTTCCATGTCAGATTTATTGTAACCTTTTAAAGTCAATTTTACAAATTACTTCAGAATGTGATGTGATATGGGATTAACAGCAACAGCAAAAAATGATTGTTCCACTGAGGTTCACGGATGGCAAAATGAGCTGGGTGTCTTGGTGGGCGGGTGTTGGAGTCGGTGACTGAGGAGGCCTAAGATCATCGAATTTGGCACAAAGGTGGCGTCTGGTACAAAGATGATGCACACACTTAGATTTCTGGAGATTTTTAAAAAATTGTGGCAAAATTTGCAAAAACACGGCAATAATAGGCCAAAAATGGCAAATAGTAAAAAACGCCAATTTCTTTTCCACTCGCACAGTGGTTCGACATATATGCAGAAACAGCATATATGAAGTAAGGTACATATATGTACCTTCCGCCACCGTGCAAGTGGATTCTCAACACACTACCTCAGTCAGTGCAGAGCACTGAGGACCCTGTGACAATAGTCACCTTTCTTGTGTGGTAAATAGAATTAAATTGGTAGATTTGTAATCGACCATTCACTTTTGTTGTCATATATTTCTGTTAATTTATATAAATATATATGTAACTCATTTTGCGATGTTGTGTTATATTTCACAAAAATCACATGGCGATATTGTTTTTGGTGTTAAAACAGATTCCGGTGAGACGTTGGCACAGTACTTCAGTGGCAGAGTTGATCAGAGCACACGTACGAGTTCATGGTGCTTGCTCTCAGCATTTCTAACATGGTACAACATCCCACATACCAAGGCACTGGCACAGATGGGACTCACAGGTGAATTCACATCAGCATATCTGTTAAATAACACAGTTGATCTGTGTAACTGAATTTGTGCACTTATTATTAGGCTGCATCGAATGCATCAGATGCAGACTATTGCGATCACTGATCCTGGCGTCTGTCAGTCAGTCACACGGGCTGTACAAATATGGCTGAATGGATTGACGTTGGGGTGTAGACTCCTGGGGACCCAAGAAACGCTGTTAGATGTGGGTTCCCTTTAGAGGTGTGCTGGTCGACCATTTCGGCTACCCCATCGTACCCATAGCAATGATGGTTACTCGTACCCGACCCGTGCCAAAAATTTCTACCCGACCCGACCCGCAGGTATACCCATACTCATAGCTTACCCGTACAGTTACCATTACTAGGTATAATAGAAAGAAATCGTGACCGATTCAGTATGTGGTGTGGGACTTGCAGGCATGTGGCATGTCCGTCTTACCTCTTAATTGCTAATGCTACCTATGAAGTTGTTTGTGTGTGTGTGCAAGTGTGTGTGTAGGGTGCATGGAAGTGAACAGTGGACGTAACACAGATGATGAACTGAACTGTTGAGAGATAATGGTTGATGAATGTCACCGACTGCTGTTTGCTGTCGGATTATTACTAGACAAAATGTACTAAACGATCAGTAACAGTGATTCACAAAAGAGGCATTATATTAAGTGTATACTGAGTAATACTGACTTTTACTTGGACATTAGGAATTTCGGATGTATGGGGTATTTCTGTTGCTGAAATAGTGCTATGTGCTATGCCATGCAAGAACACAGTCCACTGACTTCCTTATATTGGCATTATCGGGTATAGACTACCAATCCGGTTATAGGCTACAAATAGCATACGGTTTTCACATGCCACACTGAAACTGTTTCATCGTTAGTAATATTTTAAAAAGGAAGAAATAAAAACATTCAATATAGCTCCAAAAGTGTGAAAAGTTGTGTGCCTTATGGGTAAAACCGGGTTTACCTGTACCCATAGACATGATACCCATACCCAGCGTGACCCGTAGACCCACACACCTCTGGTCCTGATACCCAAGATTTTGCTGTATGTGTAAGTCTTGAAGAAGACAAAGAACAATCAGGAGATAGAAGGTAAGTTGTTAAATAATTTCTTATCGGTCTTTACCATATGGTAATTGCCCTTTCTAATGATGGCATTCATGTGCCCGTCAGCTAAAAATAGCTGTAAATAAAGTAAAGTAAAACGTGAATTTATATAGCGCATATCATTTTAAAAAAACCTCTAATGCGCTGGTGTACTATGTGATCCGTTGTGTGTAGGTATTCCAAGTTTTCCAAAGCTCTATACAGTCTTGCATCCAAGTGGACTTAATGTTTGTGACATATTGGCTCTGTGTAATGCAATGACAGCTGCACTCCGTGTGGCACAGTGAAGTGATGACGGTATATGTTTCAGCCATTCAATTATGTAATATTAATGTTTGTAGGAACTTCTGTGCTAGTGTTACCAGCATACAATTAGGCAATGAATGACTGCACAGCCATGCAGGTTGTCTACAAGCTAAGTTATACAATGATGAGAATTATGCATCGTTTCTGTAATGCCTTCCGATTTCAGTTACCGATGCGTGTGAAACGCTTTTGTGAATTCTGATTGTGCATTGACATCATCATGTACAGTATTCATCACTATTTATTAGCTAATTTTGTGTCTTGTTCAGTCTGTTCATTATCTGTGTACTTGACATGTTGATTATCTGTTTTGCTGTCAGTTTCATCGATATGTTTTTACACATTCGTGTTAACATTCATCAGATTGGAAGGTGCGAAAACAAATTTTGGAATGCAGAATGCTATTGACTTTATTGATACTGAATTCGTGTAAGAACTCCAGGAACTTGCAAACTTGGATCTGGACTTTCTGCTTTAGGGTGTTTAAAATTAATGGCATTTCCTGTGATGGTGCATTGTGTTCTCCATTGTTCCATCAAGTTCAAATCTCAAATGCCCTAACGTTCAAGGCTGGTCTCATTATATCAGAGAGTTCCAGCATTGATGTATGATATGAACTCACAAGTAAGATGACTATCGTCACAAGATCTTCAGTGGAAGCATGTTGAGAATCCACTTGCATGCCACCACCACATATCGGCTATTTCTACATATACGTGACACCACAGTGTCAGTGTTTTTGGAAAAATGGCATTTTTGTGCAAATTTTGTCACAATTAAGCAAGTTATTCATCAGAAAACAAAAACTTTGGACATCATCCTCACACCATGGGCTATGGCCAATTTCCGCATTTCTACTATTTTTGGTTTCTTAGGTAGTGTGTGTAGAATAATTTGTTCATTTTTGGTGGTTTATTTGCCAATTTTGCCACAATTGAAAAAACTTTTCACAACAGTCTAAGTGCATGCATCATTCTTGTACTAGATGCCACCTTTGTGCCAAGTTTGATGTTCTTAGGCTTATCATTAGGGGGAAAAACAGTCACCCATCCATCCAGACACCCAGCTTATTTCGCCATCAGCAAACCTCGGTGCTCCACAGTGAGGAATGTTTATCCCATAGATTGATCGGGACACAACTTTTGAGATCGTGTGAGGTCTGGAGGGCCACATACATTACTGCTTATGTTACAAAAAAACAACACACAAAATGTAAGTAAATATCTAGTGAAACCAGAGCATATGGAATATAAAACAAGCTGCAACATTTAGCGTAAGAACTGCACAGAAACCACTGTGAATTTTCATGCATGACTTTAAAAACATTAATTAAGAAAATTATAACTTTTCAATACACAAACAAACTTTGGGAATTCACAGATAATAGTATTTATACAGATTGTAAATGCAGTTAAAAACAAGCATTTGTCAAGGTGTGAATGAAATTGAACAAATGCCTGCTATCACCGTCACGTTGTAAGTGAAGGGCATTCATAATAATTGCCAAATTAACTGACTTCTGAGCGAAAGGATCTCCGTAATGAAAACAAAAGTTAGATACAATGATGACGTTAAAGGTGAATGTTTGCTGAAACTACGTTCTCCAGTGGCAGTCGACCCCTCCCCAACTCGACTCATTAGGGTTGAGGTTAGGGTTAGGTTAAGGTAGCATTAGGACAAGGGCTAGAGTAAGGATTAGGGCTAGGACATAGGGTTAGGGAGGTCCAGGGTTATGTTAGCCTTGGGGACAAGTTGACTTACAGTAGTCAAAATCAGGGAACCAAACGTGAAGCTGTACAACTGCTAACTGCGAGCAACAAATCGATGCCAATCATACTAATGATGCAAAATAATTGCAGACGGATATGAATCACAGAACATAGAACTATGTGTTAACAAGTAACATTTATCTACTTCACGCCTGCATGACTACAGTGAACTTCAACCAGCTGAAGGATTTTCAACTATAAATAGTTTACGTCATTAGAACTGTAACATGCATATACAATATGCCTCCAGTGTTTGACACTGGTGGTTCAAAAAGCTTCTGTCTTGTGAAAAATGTTCTACCAATATTCAAGGCCCCTCTAAGATATCCAGCCTCACATGGAGTAGTTGTAAAAAAGAAAATCCTCAATCTGTAGAAAAAGTGACATAAGAATTCACGACTTAATAGAATAATTACAAACAACTGGATTGTTACGACATGTAAGTACTGTCAATGTTTAAATAATCCAAAAACAACAATTTTACTGGTCTCATTATAAAATTTCAAACCCTGCCACAAAAGTTGTACTATACATACCATGCTGTTACTTTGGCTATATGTGATCAGTATTGTTAGTCCTTTTGTACAATTTCTTGCATTTCTGAACAATATACGATGAATACAATGATATGGCAAGCAATATTCATTTAGTTGGTTGATACGTCACTGATTAAAACAACCCACATCCCACTTGCAGCAAGCTGGTCATCAGCACCAAGCAACCCCGACTTCCGAGTAAAACTTAACGAGTGGCCAGAGTAAGTTGGCAAAGGTTGCATGGACTCAATGGGGGAAATTGGGACCCACATACAGTGTTCCTTGGTCCCCCAAGTCTCAACCCCAAACACAACTTCAATCTGTGCAGCGGCTTTTGCAGGGCACAGGCGCATTATAGACAGACACATCACGCCATTGGAAGGTCAGTCACAACAGTCAGCAGGTCACGCATTTGACGCAGGCTAAAAACAAAAAATATAACAGCAGGTAACAGTTAAAACTTGTCAAAAACACAATTAAATGGAACGTATTGCAAATAAACATTACCTTCAAGTCTGAAAAGCCAAATTGCAGCAACAAAATCTGGTGTACTGCAAATCAGCTTCGAGTCAAAGTGAAGTTGGGCAGAGTGGGACTTTTTCTTGCATGATGTACGCCAGGGTTTGTCTGTAATGAGTGTTCCTCGTTGGAAACTTCTAACACTGCCGGCTGACTACTACTGCTGCTGCAGTCAACAGCTGCATCACAGCGTCTGCACACCGAGCACACATATACATCCCCTCGTTGTCGTTGCTGCCGTGGTGATCTTTCGTCTTCGGGCGGTAGCAGCACCTGTGCGAGTAAAGACATTGGCACAGTGTTGACCCGACGTAGCAGCGATCCATTTGTCGACAGTGGTGCTTGTGGGACTGCACACACAGCAGCTGTCGGTGGAAAAGTTGGAATTGGGATGTTGACCGGCTTAGTGGAATCAGCAGATAGATCTCCACTGTCATCTTCCAGCTCCATGAGTTCCCGTCTTGTCAACTGACCTTTAACTCGCTCTTGTAATGTAAGTGGCAACTGAATAACAGATATCAGCATCATATGTAATAACTATATAGTTTAGTTCATATTACAGCATATTAAAGGCAGCGGACTGGTAGAGCACCTAAGAGAAATAACAGAAATGGACTGGAACAAGTGGTGACTGCATTGCCAAGTAAGCACTACACTGGACACCACAAGGCCACACAGAGAGATGATCATATAATAGAAAGAGAGGTCTGGAAAAAGAAATGCGGACAGCAAGTTTCAGGTTCATCTACAGGAAGATAGAGGCAAGTGGTCTTTTAGCTTGTGCTCCACTGGCAGAAAAATGCATAAATGAAAATGATAAATCAGACAACAAAACAGATAAAAATGCATAGAGGTAGAGGCTAATGCAGAATACACTGTAGTATCAGAAATACTGTAACTTGGCATACTAATATGTATTTATCCATTCATAGAAGTACGGTCAAACCTCGTTAGCTCACCACCATTGGTACCTGGCCAAACTGTGGCAAGAGGAGAGGTGGCGAGTTAAAAGAGTGGAATAGAGGTGTGGGCACACTTGGACCTAAGCCTACAGTATGAACAGCTGCGTGAGCAAGTCCTTTTCATTAGCAAAGTGTGTACGGTTTAATTAAACGATGCCAGACACTAACTCAGTTACACACATGTGTAATTAAGGCCTATACATCAGCGCCGATGGAAAGTCACAGATCAGATAGGCCTATAAGAGATAGCTGTCTGTTTGTTAGAAACGACAGCAAATTTAGCCTACACGAGGCATTCACTGTGGTCTGCTCGGCAGCTCAGCTGTTCACAGCC
>Ga0126335_1001821_pt1 | contig 12318 bp, 10 predicted proteins | sample OlaspJWI45metaG_FD_108409 | JGI IMG/M metagenome (GOLD analysis project Ga0126335, IMG submission 108409) | Marine gutless worms symbiont microbial communities from Oahu, Hawaii - Olavius sp. 1 OAHU.JWI-45 metaG | ecosystem: Host-associated > Annelida > Digestive system > Unclassified | place...
CTATCACTAATATAATAATAATAATATCACAACAGTAATTAGTGCACTGCAGAATCGACAGGCAAGTAGTAGACAAATTGAATGTATTGTTCTATAATGTGACATTTGTAATAATAATTTGTACAATGGGCACGAGTAGCTGTGTTATTTAAAAAGACGAGTTTGTAAGCATATAGCGCATATGGCTTGTGGCTTAATGGATAAAATGTCAGCATAAGGAGGCAAAGTGTTGGTTCGAGTCCCAACAAGGTCGTTTGTATTTTTTTCTCCGAAATATTCTCTAATACCACTTCGCGATTATTTATTCCCCAATCAGTGAATACAACTTTTACTATGTATATTCACAATGCTACCACATTCTTGCATTAACATTGTACAATTTAACGTTATCAGCCTACAGTTTGCAGTGATATATTCTAGACATGATTGCGCTTCGCACATTACAACGCATTCGAATTGTACAAGTCACTTCAACCTCATCGTAGAAAAAACACAAATTGACATATAGAAGCAACGAGAAACAAGACTCCAAAGTAATTTAGAGATAGCTGCATCGAATACGAGCTGCAATGAGGCGCTTCTAATGAGCTTGGCTCACGTGCTTACGCCCGGAGTTTAGGTTTCCTAATGGGTTATGGATATGAATTATGGATGTTAAATGATATTTGAAAAGTCGATTATCGAAATGAAGTCTCGTTCATGTTCCTGAGTTTCCATTATAAATTCTCAGATGCATGTAACTATATACGGCTGGTGTCCGTCTGTAGCTTGCCGCGAGGTTAATTAAAACTCAGGCATAACCCACTGGATGGACATTGGACTGCTGTGTGGATAGCATGGCTGTTAACTGACCTATATGCAGTATGAGCAAGGGTGTGAAGCCCTGTATGGCAGGTTGTTTGGTGATAACACCTTTATGCCAGCCAGCAGCATGCCACCCGCCAACTGACTTGAGTAAAAGTGTATTTGATGAGCAGAATGTCTGACCACATAGCTAGCGGAATGAACTGCTGCTGGCAAAGTGTCACTAGTCTATAAATGGGTGATTGGAATTTGCAGGACTGGACAATGACGGACAGCCAAATTCTGGGGGGGGGCGGGTGGACAGTGCAGGACTGGAGAAGTTACAAAGTCGCAGGGGTGAACATTGCAGGTGTGGAAAATGACAGACTGGAATGCAGATGATGAAATGAACGACAGATGTCAATTTGTCATTACAATTATATTTATTTGAAGCACAGATATAATAACAGCAAAAAACACCACACACAGTAAATGTGTGCTAATGTTCAACACACATGCAAAGTTTACTCATCATTCATACGATGCATTAAGATAAATGAATTCATAAACATTATGAACACATCACGTTTGATGTTCAGCACTTAGGTATAATGTCAACATCAGAAATCTAATCAGTTCAATGCAATCTAATAAGTGAATGCTTTACAAGAAAACATGCATCACCATGTGGATGACAGCTCCACACAGTGGGCAGTTAGCACCCATGTCTGCTACACAGTGCGCACAATTTTTACAAAATGTTGCGTGACCGCACAGCACCGAGGTACAGCCTTCGATTGGTGCTAACAAACAAACTTCACAGCACCGTGATTGTGGGACTGCAGCAGCTGGCACTGCTGGAACCAGTCTGCCAATTTCCAGTCTGTCGTCCAGTCATGCAAATTCAGCTATCCTCTATAAACATTTGGCTATGCCAGATGTGTATATAATACATGAAGCACTGACAGTTTGCTGTTTTTTCACTCACAATGTTTGTGTTTGCAAATAATTAGCTTAACTCTTGCTGCAGTTGACAGCACTGTATGCAGTCACCTCCTATTCCCCTGATGCATTACAGTACATAGGCATCACCGCATTCACATCTGATGTTGAATGTTGATAACACCTTGCGTTATGCATTGATAGTATCGCGCTATTGACTGCCTTCTGCCTTTCCAGCTGGTGGTGACCTTTCATAGGCCTAGCAGTTAAAACTTCATTTGTAGCTTATGGATGCTGGCAGAGCTGCAGAGGAAGCTGCTGCTAGCCTGACATGCAGCACGACATGGTGCAATTTCAATACGCCACAACAGTCTTTGTGATAGCTCAGCTTCGTGTTGTCTCATTAGCTAATGTCTGGTTTGTGCTGCATATGCGGATGAGAAAATTAACACTTTGTGGGCTGTGTTTGCCGTGTGTGTAGTGTTAAAGTGAACTGATGGCATACTCGTCACATGGAAAGACTGTGTCGCAGTCTGCGTCTGCAGGACATACTGCTGCACTGTACTGTAATGTCTGCAAACTGTCATTCAAGACGGATCAGGTAGATACATTTTTATTTGATGCTGATATGTAATAGCACATTTTGTGGTTAATGTGAAAGTGTCATAATACTATTACTAAGGCTCACCATTTTTCATGGCAAAAATGCAGTTTTCTGCAGCAAGAATTTGCATTTTCGCTGACATTCTTCAGTCTGTTGTAAACGTCTGTCTTAGCATTGACCTCTGCTTGCTGTTATTTGTTATGCTTTGCTTGTTGGATTGCAAATGGTTAACATTTGTTTGCACTGGCACATCTCACATCTTGCAGCACAAAAGGCTGCCTTCCACACAAAATGTATTGTATCTTTGCCGAAATCAGCAACACATTGAATGGGTGTCACATTATTGTCACACAGGTACCATGTCAATTACATCTGGCATCACTTGAAACTTAATTGGTCGCATAGGGACTGGGTTGACTGCGGGCTACTGCATGAGTGGGGACGGCAGCATCTGCTGTACATGCATGGCATTTATGTCACAAATGATTTGAATTTTTTATTTTGTTGCTGAGTTTTGGTTGTTGGTAGTAGAGCAGTCGATTGCTGAGTCCAAAATGACTGGCGCACAGATACTACTCATAGTGCTAACTAGGGTTGGGTTGGTTCCACTTTTTAAATTTCTGGTTCGGTTACCACGGTAAAACCACGGTTTTGGTTCGAAATTACTTAGAATGTGTCAGTTAGACACTCACTCCTAGACTGCCTCAGAATAAGTTTAGATAACATGCAGCTTTAACTCTCATTTTAGTTTGTACATTTGGTTTACTTCTATTAGTCAAATTTGGTTTCATACTTTCAGTAAATTTTGGTCAAACTAAAATAACTGCCCGTCACCGATGAGAGGACAGCTGAGACTGCCTACCTTCCTTCCCTCCTGCCCTCACGTATGTGTGACCCCGCTGTCCACTATCCAGGCGACTATACGAGGTATAATGGTTTGCATTCAGTATCTCAATGTCAACTTTCGCACCTTGGCTGGTCCTGGTTGGAGGTAGGCTGTGTTGGAGCTGGGAAGTTCTGTCTGCTGACTGTGATAGAGGGAGTAGCACCGCTGTTGACAAATTCCCACGGATGAGAGAGAGAGAGAGAGAGAGAACAGTAGGGAGTCGTATAGGGGGTGATTAGAGCAAGCTGCACCCCCACCACCAGGCGACCCACGGCCCATGCACAGTAGTATCTCACACTGACATACTCAGGCAGCTTGACCTGATAGGTGGCGCCACCTTTGATTGTGATCAGTGATTGAAGCATACCTTCAGCTGTATGCCAGCTCAGTAACTTCCTGTTGGCATCCTGTAAGTTACAAGTGAAGTGCAAATGTTCAACAGTTGCTACTGCAGTTGCAAAATCACTGCTTTATCAGCTGTTTGATACTACCGGCGTCACAGCGTGGCGGGTGGCATGCTGCCACTGTAGCATCACTGCACTGCCCTGCTGCTACTTAGACAGTGGCTCTCAACACTTCTGTTCAATCCCCATCACTGATCGCCTACTTCAGAGGCTACAGTTGACAGCAGAGACGACGCAGTAGGCCTAATAATATGCCTGTATTCAGTCATTTTACCAACTGTCCCCGCTTTCAGACAGCCACCTGGACATAGCAGACCAAATGTGGGAGAAGGGGAAAAGCAGATAGAGATGATAGCTGGCACTGGTATGGGTCACTGGCGTTTATAGACACGGACGGACATAGCGCTTGCTAAGCAGAATCAATGTATCAGGTACTAAAAAATTGAGGTTTCAGTTTTGGAAGGGTTTCGACAAATATCGCGGTTTCGGTGTCGGTTTTAAAAGCGTAGCCAAGCCTAGTAATAACAGTGCTGTTGAGCAGTGTGTGTCATGTGTTTGTCCAGCATTACTCTATTCACTGTGGTGGACTTCTACACGCTGAGAGGTTGGCGGCATATGGTCAGTCTACCACTCAGGTGAACAACTTGTTTATGCTGCTGTACAGTACACTGAGTAGATAATTTTCACCAGTGTACAAGTTTCTAGCAATTCTTGGGCCATGTTGTGCTAACTCATCATCACTTGTTAACTATTGAAGTTATGGAATCTTCTGTGATTTAATTAACACATTGTATACTGGTACCTAAATTGCATGTGAAGTTGGTTGTAGGTATTTAGGTTGATTAGTAACAGTATTTCAGTTAGTTATTTTTTATTAGAGGTAAAACTTTCTAAATTGTCTGTGATTGAGAATATCCATTGGCTGGTAGGCTGGAAGCTGCCTCTGGACCAGCATCAGCACTGAGTGCCACCGATGCTTGCTGTCTCCCAGTGTTATATCGTAACTCACAAGTGGTAAACGGCATAGGAACGAGAAAAAAACGAAGCCTAACAAGTTAATGTTACCTCTTTTAATGTTAAACATTAGTGTTTCATATTTCAATTGAAATTGACACATGCCGATCAGAGCATACGAAAGCATCAGCTGTGGCAGTCGTGGCATCGATTGTCACAACAAATGCTGGCCAGGTCATTCCTTATCAGCAATGCTTTCTCTGTCGTGAGCAAACTGCATACACCAATCATGTTTTGCTGGTCTCGTAAAACACTCATCGCCATACACTGGACATATCTCAGAGTCAATCTCATTTGCATTAAGTCCTTTTGATCACAAAAATGAATAACAGCACGTTGTACATACGGGACGACTTCAGCGGCAACGTCGCCATATTTAATGTTTATAAATAACATCACAGTGTCGTGATCGTAACAAAACTCACAGCTGGTACTCAGAATTATATTCCCTACGCAATGTGTATTTTGGATTTCTTTTATATTTGGAAAACTAACAGAATGACATAGTTTTGTAACTTGTTTATTGAATGACCCTCATGTGAGAAATTATGACATGCTTTAAACAAGCTGCTCGTGAGCAGTGCTGCTCAGCTTGCTTAAGTTGGTGAGGATGACATAGTTTTTGGTTTGTGATAACGGTTGGTCACTAAGTCGCTGCAGTAAGATTATATGTGTCATTGCCCAGATGTTAGGATTTGCAACACCCTGGTTAACAGTCACACAAATGCCATTCAAACAGCTGTTGCTGTCTGAGCTGAGAACTGTGTTGGCTGTATAGTGTGCGTTTGTTGGTTGTATTGCAGTCGTCAGCTGCTGGGTCATCTGTAGCTGGCAGCAGTTACACTGTCGGCTCATCCAACTACTACAAGGCATCGGGTGGTGGTGGTGCTGGTCTGACCAGTTCTTCCTCATACGCTGCTGGTTCTCGTTCATCCTATGGGTCGTCCTATCGGTCGTATACTGCAGACAGTAAGCCTACGTCATTGACACAGCTGCCTGGTGGCCCCGGGCCTGGTCGTGATGGCTCTTACTATGCATCATATGCTGACCAGTATGGCACCACAGCTGCCACAGATACTGGTGCTGCATATGGTGTATACAATGAGGCTGAGTACTATACTGGTATGGAGACAGAGACGTATAATGCTGGGTATGACGCTAGTGGCTGTGACAGCGCTGACTCTAGCTATGACTACTCTCAGTACTCTGCTGTTTATGACACCGGCTCAGCTGTTGGTTACGGCAGTGTCACTACTACCAGTAGCTCATACGCTGCTACTAAAGCTCGACCACTTTACGCCACTAATGCTCCAACAGCGTACACTGCCGCAGCCGGTGCCTCTGCATCATTGCAGAAGTCTTCATCGACCGATCGGTATTATACTGCTGCCAGTAAAGCTGACCCTTATGAAAGTTATGACAGTGGAGTGCATTGGTCAAATGAGGGCCACAATTACTACTACAGTGAGACAGAGGCTGGGTATGGAGAAGGGTTTGAAGTCACAACTGGAGCTGGTTATGATGATTATGGAAGCTCATATGCAGATGAGGGTTACTCAGCTGGTGACGATTATCAAGCATCATCGTCATACTATAAGTCTGGGTATTCTGGCACAGGTTGGTCTGCTACTGCAGCTGGACATGGTGGACTTGGTCTAGGCTCATCTTGTTCCAGTTCCCATGCAGCATCATCACTCTCTACCAGTGATGCTGGTTCACTTATATCTCACAGTACTTCCACGTACCAGGCGTCGTATGAATCTTTGAGATTTCAGAACACCATAGCTGGAAGTGCAGGCTTCCAGGCAAGTCATGGAAGACGCCAGACTGAACCAGGAGGTGAAGACTTTCATGCCTCATCATATGGCAATGTGTCTCACAGTAGCGTCACATCTCAGTTCACTTCTACTGTTGCTACTAAGACATACACAAGTTCACGTAGTGTTTCAGCTCTGACAGTGAGTACTGCAGCACAGAGAGGTCCACGCGTCGATGGGTTCACGTCATACTTGACGGGAAGTGGTAATGCATCAGCTGGTATTCAGTCAGATGATGTGATACCCTATGGCCAGTCTTATTATGACAACAACAGACAGACTGGTGGACAGCAGTGGTCACGCGATAAAGCTGGTACCTCTGACACATCAAACCAAGCTAGAGGTGGTGCATCAGCTGGTCTTCAGACTGAGGAAGTGAGACGCTATGGTCAGTCTCATTATGACAGTGACAGACAGCAGAGGTTGCGTGACAAAGCTGGTACTTCGTTGGACACGTCACAGCAAGCCACAGCTGGTGCATCAGCCAGCACTCACTCTGGCCGCTCGTCTGCAGACATGACACGCTTCGGCCAGTTTGGTTATAATGATAGTGGCCGTACATCGCAGCATCAGTACGTTGACAAAGCTGTTGCCTCTGACACGTCACGCCAAACCAAAGGTGGTTTGTCTGCAAGCGTTGGTAGTTTGTCAGCTGGGCATCAGTCTACAGACATGACACGCTACAGCCAGTCTCATTGTAACAGTGACAAACAGCAGTGGTCACATCTCAACGCTGGCTCCTCTGACACGTCACATGCTGTGGGTCATAGTAACTCTACGTCAGACTTGAGCGCTCCTCGTGTGTTTGACTACAAGCATCAGGACTGCAATGAAGAACAAGCATCCAGATCAGCAGACCGCCCCTATTACTTGTCAAATGTCAAAAGCACAAAACAGCCAGCAAGAACTGCATCACCCAGTCCTGAATATAAAAGACCTACATCATTGGTAGGCTCAGACACACACACCGGTAGGTCGAGTTATGATTCCCAGCTTCAGTCTTCATTGCGAGATGACCAGAGAGAGAGTCGTGGCATGACAGAGAGACGATCAAGAGCAACTGACTACGAAGGTAACAGAAGACAGACAATTTCGTCATCATCATCTGGGCCTGATAGATATGGCTCTTCATACAGCCAGACTTCTTCCATGCAGAACAGGCAGTATGCCACAGTACTGACTGGAGGTTCGAGAAGTTTAGGTGGTGGTCAGAAGAATGATGTGCCAGGCAAGACTAGTGCAAAAATTCCTGGTTTGATGGACAATCTTTCAGCTTTTACCACGAGTACTGCTAAGACAGGATCGGTAAGTTATGGTCTTTATTGACTGCTGTTTGTGGCTTGTTTATGGACAACATATTAGGGAGAAGTAAGTAAGTACCCTGGTAAGTTAGTAATGAAGCTGTAACATGTCAAATGTCGATGTTGGCATCGAATTGCAGGTGCAGACAGTTCCAGTTTCGTAAAGATCAGGTCTGATTTAAGTATCAATAGTTTCAGCATCAAGAAATGCTATGGTTTGGTATGGGTTAAATTGAATGTCTCAGGCATAGAGACCATCTATGTCTTGTGGTTGGAATGAAAAAGGTAATGTGGAAATTCACTAAAGGCCAGATGAGAGAAATGGCACAGACCTAAATACTGACATGGGTGGCACTCAGGGCAGTGTAGAATAGCCCCAGTTTGAGGTGTAGTGTTGGTAGATTGGCAGTGTGTATGTGTGTGTCTGTTTGTATGCAGACATCATCTTCATCTGTCGAACCTGCTAGTTCAGCCAGTGGTCAGGCTCGGAGTCAGTCTTCAGTGGACAGCCTTGTACGTTATCCAGCATTCCTACCATCATCATCATCATCACTTTCGTTGTCAAGGTTCTCGTCATCAGCCTCGCCATCTGCCACTGCCATGAGGACCAGTGGTTCAGTGACCACTGCCAGTCCAGGCTCAAGAACACTGGCATCGAGCTCTGGACCAAGATACTCAGCTGCACCAAGCACAGGAACACGAAGTATCAGCAGTACACCGAGAACTAGTACAACGAGTACTGTGGCCACATCATCACAGAGGTTTGCAGTTCCACATTGGTCCAGTACAACAGCCATGTCAGGGCCGAGGGTTTCCACTCTGACAGGCATGAGAACAAGCTCTCCAGGTGTGACTGCTGCATCGGGACAATGGTTTGCAGCTCCTTCTGGTACATCTAGGTCCAGCACACCAACCATTCTGGGATCGAGGGCTTCCACTCCGACCAGCATCAGAACGAGTTCTCCAAGTGTGACTGTGTCTTCTGGACAAAGGTTTATTGCGCCTTCATCTCATGCAGTTGCTAGCACTGCAACAACATCAGCTTCAAGTACAAATGTGTCCTCATTGCAGTCACATCCTCCATTTCTGGCTGCTGCTAGATCCAGTTCTGTGACCACATCTGTCCCAAAATCTTCAACATCTTTACCTGCTGCCCAGTCCCACGTCAGCTCAGCCATGGGAGTGGCTGATATTTTGACTGCCCTGAGAACGACTACATCAAGGAATACTGCTGCACAGATGCCACGCCCAGTGTTTGGTTCTCCCACCGTAACTACATCAAACACTAGATCTACCACACTTTCAACCAGAGTCCGACCTGGTGTGATGAGTTCTGTTTCTACACCTCAGCAGAAATTATCAGCTGCACCCAGAACATCATCACCTAGTATGTCTGTGGTAGCAAGCAGTGCTGCGGGGCAGAGGTTCAGGCCACCGTCGACCTCGACAGCTACTGGTCCAAGTGGTGGTGCCGTGAAACCTGGAGCACCAACAGCAGTGGCAACACCAACAGTCATGTCAACTGCCGGACCCAGAATGCTGTCTGCGACTGGAACCTCTCAGACCCTGGCATCTGCTGCAGTCAGAACTAGTTCACCATTTACAGGGACTACTGCCGGACAAGGACCAAGATTTGCCAGTTCTTCTGGCACACTTCAAGGCACTCCGCCATCCACGTCTACCACTTCTCAGTTCCGGGCACAAACACCAGCAGCATTTGTTCAACTCAAAACTAATTCACCGGCTACGGCGACTACTGCTGGACAAGGACAAAGATTTGCCAGTCCTTCCGGTGCACCCCGAGGCCCTACACCATCCACATTTACCACTTCTCAGACCCGGGCACCGACCCCATCATCCACTGGAATCAGAACCATTTCACCAGCCACAGTGACTATGGCTGGACAAGGACAGAGATTTGCCAGTCCTTTCGGCACACCTCGAGACACTGCCTCATTTACAGGGCAGCAACCATCAACGTCTGGCACACTGAGACCAGGCACTGTAGTTACTGCTTCTTGCATGGGACAGAGGTTTGCAAGTTCCAGCTCATCAAGTGTAGTTTCATCTTTAGGTCAGAGGTTCTCAACACCAAGAGCCACTGTACCGAGCACTGTTACAAATGCCAGTTATTCTTTAGGTATTAGAGCAAGTCCACCAAGTGTGGTCTCAACTTCTGGACAAGGACCAAGATTGGCAGCGTCTATGATGCCAAGAGCTGGTACATTGAGTACAGTTCCTCCTGGCACACCAAGATTCAGTACTCCAAGTATAGGAGTTCAAGGTGGCTGTCCCAGTCCAGTTGCAACATCAGCACCACAATTTGGAAGTGCTGCAGGTACAACTGCAGTGGGATTGAGAACTGTATCTCCAAGTGTGACATCAACTTCATCACAGAGGCCTCCTGCATCTGGTGCACCTCAAGCCTCAACACCAAGTACAGGGCAAAGGATTACAACTCCTTCTGGTATCAGAACCACAGCACCCACTATACATTCAGGACCAAGACAGCCACTTCTTGGAACACCCAGAGCCACAGCATCCACTGTAGTGTCAAGCTCGGGACAACGTCAGCCGCTTGGAACACCACCTGGCAGTGCACCAAGTCCTTTGACTAGTTCTGCTTCTTCTGGTGTGAGAACCACAGCACCCAATATAGTGGCTGGCTCAGGACCTAGGCAGACACTTCTTTCAACGCCCAGGGGCAGCACTCCAAAAAGTGTTGCCACTACTACTTCTTCCGGTATCAGAACCACAACACCTGCTGTAGTGGTAGGCTTGGGACCAAGGCAGCCACTTCTTGGCACACCAAGAGGCAGTACGCCAAGTACTGTTACAATTTCTACTCCTGGTGTCAGAACCACGACACCCAATATTGTGGCTGGTTCAGGACCACGACAGCTGCTTCTTGCAACACCCAGAGGCAGAACTCCAAGCAGTGTTACCACTACCACTTCTTCCGGTGTCAGAACCACAACAGCCACAGTAGTTGCTAGTTCTGGACCAAGCCAGCCACTTCTTGGCACACCACGTGGCAATACACTGAGTACTGTTACTAGTTCTACTCTTGGTATCAGAACCACAACATCCGCTGTAGTGGTAGGCTTGGGTCAGAGGCAGCAAGTTCCTGGTACACTTCGAGGCAGTTCACCAAGTAATGTTACCATTACCAGTCCTTCTGGTTGCAGAACCACAGCAACTACTATAGTGGCTGGCTCAGGACTAAGACAGCCACTTCTTGGAACACCCAGAGCCACAGCATCCACTGCTGTATCAAGCTCGGGACGATGTCAACCCCTGCTTGGAACACCGAGAGGCAGTACCCGAAGTACTGTTGCTACTAGCACCCCTGTCAGTTTGGTTGCAGGTTCTGGACTGAGACCAACTGCACCTGATGTTGTTCAGCAGAGGCATCCAGTAACTGGAAAACCATTGACTCCGGTGAGACCACCGACTGATGCATCCAGCTTAGCAACTACATGGTCATCATCATCATCATTGCAGCCTGCAACAGCTGCCGGGTAAGATGGTCAAAATGATTGTCTAACTGTCAGTTGCCATGACGTTGCTGCCACATGTACATGTATTTTTATTATTGTCTGTTGAGTATTACAGTGTAACGGCGTAGAAATGTTGACTGTTAGTTGTATCATCAGTACACAAATTATGCCCAATACTCCACATGCGCGTCAGGCAGCATATGAAAAATGGTGCCCTGAACATGTGCAGATGTTTCCAAAGGCCCGAGCTCTACATTTTTACTTTTTAGCATGTTCTTCAAAGTAATGGGCATATTTTTGTTTTGTTATACCACAGAATAAATGCAGTAAGCTGGCAGTGGGGCACTGTGGGTAGATATAGTGCACAGCTGAAGCAAATGGGCTTAGATGGCTTTAGAATGGGGTCAGATTTGGAGTTTGAAATTTGGTGCAGTGTTTCTTTTGCATTTAAAACACCATTTTTCAGACTTGGATCCAAAACTCATTTATTCAAGACTGAAGCTTAGACCAAGACTCAGTATATCTGAGGCCGAGAAATAACCAAAGATGCCGTGGTAAAGAAAATGTAGCTAACAGAGAATCAACTTATACATTCACTTTTTGTGCCTAAATGAGTGTACAACATGACAACAAAACTACCTCAACTACACACTATGTGACACCATCAGAGTTCACTACTTGTTATTGCCACACAAAACACCGACTGAAAATCATCTTATTGCCCATTCATTTGAGCTCATCAGCAACCGCAGTGGCTGAAAAGTGCACTTCTCAGTGTTGGAGATGGCAGGTAGAGAGAAGACTGTCTGGCAATTGATAAAACAGTTTGTACATGTCACTGCATAGGACTCCAGCCCAAGTGTATGAATCTGACAAAAAAGATTGGTCACTAATTAAAGGTAGTCCATGAGCAGTGATCAGAGGTTCATTTACAGTCGAATAGTTGTTATGCAGGCCTTGGTATTTAATGAATGATTTGCTGTTTTAAGCAGAAAAGTTACCTGTATTGTCAGCTGTGATATAGAGCTTAAAGACCGGGACTGAGACTCAATGGTCTCAACACCGAG
>Ga0126335_1001822_pt1 | contig 12318 bp, 11 predicted proteins | sample OlaspJWI45metaG_FD_108409 | JGI IMG/M metagenome (GOLD analysis project Ga0126335, IMG submission 108409) | Marine gutless worms symbiont microbial communities from Oahu, Hawaii - Olavius sp. 1 OAHU.JWI-45 metaG | ecosystem: Host-associated > Annelida > Digestive system > Unclassified | place...
ACCATACCTGACACTCTTCTCTCATGAAATTACACCAATCAACAATGATATACCAAACAGCCGGGTCATAAAGAAGTAAAATTAATGCCGAAATAATTAAAGTACCTAAAGTGCAGGATTACCTTGCTGATAACCGCCATTTTTACCACTTAAAAATGTCAGCAAATATCATTAAAGACATACCTATGAAGAAATAACATACCGGAAAGCAGAAATTCTCAGTCTACACTGTTATTATGGTTACTTTTCAAACATTTATGCCTCTGTCGCAAGACTACATATAACTGGGTATGATCTAGGCGGTACTACTAAACACTGTAAGGGACCGTCAAGTCATAAGTGACTGCCGTGGTCCAGCTTATAGATATTGGCAATACACCCGGTGCTGGAAAGTACCATTTTCACGACTTACAAACGATGTTAGAAAGGCAGAAAAGGCTTAATTTTGTACTGGAAATGCACATAAATGTGTCTGTAAGCTGAATAAGCAGCAAACAGAATACCAATGCATTTATAGACACGTGTGGTCCTAGGGGTCTCCAGACCACGGCAGTGACTTATGACTTGACGGTCCTTTACGGTGTTTAGTAGTACCACCTAGATCATACCCAGTTATATGTAAACAGTTCTTTGATAGATATGTAAATGTTTGAAAAGTAACCGCATGAGAACTCTGTGTAGAGTGAAAATTTCTGCTTTCCGGTAAATTATTTCTTCATATTTATGTCTTTAATGATATTTGCTATCGTTTGTAAGTTGTGAAAATGTCGGTTATCAGCACCGGGTGTATCAGACACCTTTACCGTCTATTCAAACGGCCTGGGCTAGAGTGGAGATTGAGGGTCCCAATGACTGTGGTCTAACACGCTGTAACCAGCACTAAGCACTGCGACCCCTATCTTCCACTGCCGCAGCAAACTCACGCTTACAACCTTAGCATTCCTTAAACTTTAAGGGACGCTATTCCTTTTCAGCATGAGATCCAGCCTATTGGGTACTTTCTGGGACATCTTACCAGTATCTTACCAGTATGGGCCTCCCCAGAGAGCTGGCTCGGCCCGCGGAGTCACACAGACTTTACAAGTCTTGGAAATGACTCATCCTTGTGCAATTTCTGAAGTCTCGCTTTAAAGCTGTTTACTGACGTAGCAGAAATGATGTACTCATCCAAACTGTTCCAAATGTTTATGATTCGCTCTGTGAAGAAATGTTGCCTGAGGTCAGTTCGGACGTGAGATTTGTGTAGTTTCAGTGAATGTCCCCTGGTACGATCATACCGACGGATTTCGAAGAATGTTCCGAACTTAATGGGACATGCCAGACAAATAGTGCTATTGTAGTTCTACGCAAAAGAACTACTTTCTAAGTATGCGTTCGTTCTAGTGATGGTAAATGGCGATAACATTCGATTTATTTACGAAATCGAACCCGTCACTTTCTCATCTAGGGGTAATAGACAATTTATTATATTAGCACCCAATATTAAGGCTTTCGGGCCACAACAGAAAACTACTGTCTGACGCGGAGAAGTTGACTGTTCATGCTGGTGTAGCCGGCAGTCATTCGGTCACTTCTGAAGCTGCCACTTTGATTGACGTACCTACGTTCGATCTCAGCTTCGTTCTTTCATCATCTGATGAGGAAATTGAATTTAATCCAGACGACAGTACTGCTGACATGTTTATTTGAGGTAAGGTGACATATTTCTGGTTTTCTACCTTCTCACTATTGCGTAAATAGGTGATAGTACATATTGAACTGTTTTGTTGCGGATGACTAACAGTCCAGTTATTCGGTTTGTTTAGACATTCACTTGGTATTTTCTTTCATTTTTGTCATTGAAGTAACGGAGGAGGGGTCTGGGAGGGGGCTTGCCCCCTTCCCAGAAATTTCTTAATTAACAGTACCGTGGATATGCTTTTCTGAGGTTAGATTGCTACTACTGTATTGTAAAATCGTCTGTATAACTAACTTCTGTTGAGACCATCAATCTCCACTCGTCCCACGGCCTGCACACTGCAAACATTAGCCAGTGAATTTTATAGGCCTACTGATTATTTCTGTAGGCCTTTGCTAGTCAGCTGCCTTCGTAACAGCATGACACGTTGATCTTTTTCTTTCATTAAGTCTGTGCAGGTACTTGAAACACTTTTCAAACTTTGCATTTGAGTTGTATGAGTTTCAAGAAGTTCTTGAGGTGCAGTATAGAAGACTAGTGAGTGCGTACTATGATTTGAGAACACATGCATCCATGATTAACCTTTCTGTATATCAGCGCAAGGTTGATACAGCCTCAGCATGTAGCAAGGACATGATCACCCATTTAAATTATAGAATATCGGAGATAGGAGTGAAGGACTTTGATCTAAGTGTTGAGATCGAGCAACTCAAAGCTCTGAAACGGCCATATGCTGCATCTGTTTACAGTGCAGCTACTGTAAGCAGTCAGCACACAGAGTCTAGAAGTATTAAGGATCAAGCTGTCGAGGTTGCGGCAGAACTTGCTGCAAAGAAGGTATGTTACAAGGCACTTGAGGTAGAAGATGAGGAACGAACATGTCTTGCTAAGCTGGAAGCTGAGCAGAGAAAAATGGACTTAGCAGTGGAAGCTCAGCGTCGTAAACTAGGGAAGTTGAAAACACAGAAGGAAATGGAAGAAAGTGACGCTAAACTCAGAATTCTTAGTGCTGCTGCTGGAGAAGATAATGATGACATTGCTGCCTGGCCAGGTGCTTCTCAGCTCCGTTGCGGTAATGTTCCTTCTCATCTGTCTGCTCTCACATTGAATCCCGATGCCGCGGTTTTCTCGCCTGCTGTCCAGTCACCAGTAGTCAACTCACCTGCTGTCAGTAATGTCAGTGTACTCAGTGAGTCTTCCCTGGCTCTGGCTTTGGCAAACGCTATGGACAGAAATCGTCTACCTGTTCCGACTCCAAAAGTATTTTCTAGCAGCCCAATCGAGTTCGTAAGCTTCAAGAGAAGCTTAAAGACACTGATTGAGAATCAGGGAATATCAGCCGAAGAGAGAATTTATTACCTTCAGCAGTATGTGGCAGGAGATGCTAAGGAAGCCATAGCTGGATGCTTTTATGGCACCAGCGAGGAAGATTATCGTCAAGCATGGGAAACTCTAGAGAAGCGTTTTGGACATCCTTTCAAGATCCAAGAAGCCTTTAGAGATAAGCTTGATAAGTGGCCCAAGGTTGGCCATAATGACGGAATGGGTGTGCAGAGATATGCAGATTTTTTGAGATCATGTTTGGATGCTATGCCACATGTGAAGGGGCTCGTCACACTAGATGACTGCAAGGAAAACCAGACAATGACGTCTAAGTTGCCTGACTGGGCAATCAAGCGATGGAGCCGAATAGTAGCAGAGTCACTGAATGATGTCACTGAGTATCCCGCCTTCAAGCAGTTTGTCACCTTCGTGCAGGGTGAAGCCAGAACCGCTTGTCATCCAGTGGCTTCTATTTCAGCTGTCAAGGATGCAGGGTCCAAACCTCAGCATGGTGACATGAGCAAGGCACGCAGTCTGGCGACAGATCAATCAAACGAGAATCAATTCGCAAGATCAAAATACTGCTCCTTTTGCAGGGGAGAGCATTATTTGGCTCAGTGCAAGAAGTTCACTGAAAGGACGCTGGATGAACGAAACACATTCTTAAAAAACAACAGAAGATGCTATGGTTGCCTTCATTCAGGCCACGTAGTAAGTCAGTGCAAGGCACGCTATACATGCACCAAGTGTGGAAAACGCCACCCGACAGTCCTCCACGACGACAGCATCCAGCAAGATACATCACACAATGTCAGTGAAGTGAGTGTGGCTTCCCTCAATGCGGATGGCAGTCAGTCGAGTACTACCAATAAACTGCCAGTATGGATCTCAACTGCAGACAGTCCAAGCGCAGAGAAGTTGGTTTACGCTTTACTTGACACCCAGAGCGACAGCACCTTCATAGAGGAGAAGGTGTGTGAAGAACTGTCTGTTTCGACTGATCCTGTAAAGCTGAAGCTGAGCACTCTCTTGGGTAAGGATGTCATCGTTGGGTGCAAGAGAGCTAAAGGTCTCAGAATTCGAGGGTATACTTCTGCTAAGTATATAGACCTCCCATCTACCTACACTCGCGACTTATCCCACTCAACAGAGAACATATTCTTACGTGTGAAACAGCCAAGAACTGGAGCCATCTAGCGACCATTGCTCCTGAGTTGCCACCCTTGATGGACTGTGAGGTAGCTCTTCTAGTCGGCTATAATTGTCCAGCTGCTTTAGCTCTATGTCAGGTCATCACTGGTGAGTCTAGTCAGCCATATGCAGTGAAGACTGACCTCGGTTGGAGCTTAGTAGGAAGTTTGGCTGCTGTTGACTCTGGCGACGTAACTGGTTTCTGCCACCGTGTGAGTGTGAAAGAAGTTCCACCAGTTACACCTCGTGATGTGTTGAATGCTTTGGAGCCAGATTTCAAGGACTCTTGTTATCGTGATGTGGGCACGTCTCAAGAGGATATTCAGTTCTTACGAATGTTAGACAGCAGCACAGTGATGAATGACAAGGGCCATCTGGAGATGCCTCTTCCTTTCAGATCTCGGCCGAACCTACCTAATAATCGCAAGTTAGCAGTTAAGAGACTGTGTCATTTGAAGAAGCGTCTTGACTCTTGACGGTAATGCTAAATACAAGGAGCATTATGTGCAGTTTATTGAGGAAATGCTGAAAAGTGGTCACGCAGAACTAGTGCATGAGACACCAAAAACTGGCGAAGTATACTATTTACCACATCATGGCATATATCACCACAAGAAGCCAGACAAGTTGAGGGTTGTCTTTGACTGTTCAGCAAGATTCCAAGGACAGTCTTTAAATGATCATTTATTGTCAGAACCTGACCTGACAAACGACTTGTTTGGAATTTTGTGTAGGTTTCGTCTACACCCAGTGGCAGTGGTGTGTGATGTGGAAAAAATGTTTCACCAGTTCCACGTTAAGTCTGAAGACCGAGACTATCTAAGATCCTTTGATGGAAGGAAGGTGACACCAGTACAGAGCCACTAGAGTTCAGAATGAACGTCCACCTCTTTGGTGCTTCCTCATCTCCTGGCTGTGCTAACTTTGCCCTCAAGTACCTCTCTAGAATGTTTGAAGGCGACTACCTACTGGCAGCTCCATTTCTACGTCAAGACTGCTATGTGGATGATGGAGTCACTAGCTTACAGAGTGCTGAAGAGGCAGTGAGACTGATAAGTGAGTCACGTGAATACTGCTCAAAGGGTAGTTTGCATCTCCATAAGTTCGTCTAAAATGATCTCGCTGTGCTGGAAAGTATCCCAGTCAGTGAGCGTGCCAGTGACATACAGACAGTTAACTTGAGCCGGGACGAGCTGCCTGTAGAGAGAACCTTAGGTGTTCAGTGGAATGTCAAGTCTGACATCCTTTCATTTGACATGCAGGAGAGACAGTGCCCTGATACACGTAGAGGAATCTTGTCTATGGTTGCTAATTGGATTCATATCGCCATTTGTCCTTGAGAGAATTCTACAAGAAATATGCAAGCGAGGTGTGTCATGGGACGATCCGATTCCTAATGAACTTCTGCCACGATGGAATAAGTGGAAATCAGACATGGCAAAATTGAAGGAAATTCGGATCCCTAGATGCTACAAGCCAACAGACTTCGGCCCTGTTATCAGAACAGAGCTTCACCATTTTTCTGATGCCAGCACTGATGGTTACGGCGTCTGTTCTTACTTACGGTTTATCAGTGACGATCGTATCTACGGTTCGCTAGCAGTAAGCAAGGCCATAGTGTCTCCAACAAAGGTTGTAACAATCCCGCGTTTGGAGCTGACTGCCGCCAGTAATTGCTGTGAAGGTTAGTTGTAAATTGAAGGAAGAGCTGCAGATAAAGGTAGACAGCGAGCATTTCTGGTGCAATTCACAAATAGTTCTTGCTTACATCAGCAATGATGCCAAGAGGTTCCATGTGTTTGTGGCAAACAGAGTACAGTATATACGGGACCACACCAGAATCGACCAGTGGCAATATATTTCAACGAAAGACAATCCAGCAGATCACGCTTCACGCAGCCTTGGAGTATCTGAGCTGCTAATGTCGAATCGGTTCACGGGACCAGAATTTCTGTGAAGCACAGGTACAGCAGAGAAACTCGTCGCAGAACCACAGTTGATGTTCGATGATCGAGAAGTCAGAGCTCAGGTATTGAGTGTTCAGTCAGAGGACTCTGACGATTTGTTAAACAGACTGTCTAGATATGCCGCCATATTTACCCAGCCAATGACTTAATGTTCATGCAAGACAGTGCACATTGCCATCGCATTGAGCCAAAGCAACTCAGGATTTTCTTTGACAAAGTTGTTCTTGACTTCATCAGTGCTGAACTCTGGGGTTCAAGTCTGGTTATTGTGGTGCCCAGTGGTAAAAGTGGATCGCAAGTCCAGGTGGCACTATCTTCTTTTCATACTGCTTCCATAATCTATTGCTCTGTCCCTTGCAGTTGGTGTTTCGCAGGTGATCGACACTTCAAAATGGTCATATTTCAATGATTGCTCATTTCTGGTTACGCGAATTTATCTAGGTGTTTTTGAAAGAAATATCAAAATTGCAAGTTTCACAGTCCAATTTCGCGTTTAAGTGGATAACATAGTTTTTTTTAGTAACCACAGGACAAAATTGCAAATGTTTTGAAAAAAACACTGATTTCGAGGTGGAATGTCACTTCCTCTGTAGTCTGGACTATTATCAGCCGGAACGAACGTCACCAGCTGGTACGTTCATGCAACCAGCCGGTACGCTGATGTCATCAGCAGGTACTCCATACCGGCTAGTGCCCGCTCACTTTTACCCCTTTTAGCCTAAAGAATGGGCACCACACACACCAGAACTGAACGCCCTTTAGATTCAGTTTGGGACATCTTGCAAGAACTTTTGTATGAGGGGCAATGTGAACCATATGCGAATGTGCATGAACTTGAGAAAGCAATAAGACAAAAATGGAATGAGATCGATGACCATACTATAAAGAAGGCTATTTTGCAGTGGAAAAGCGTCTAGCAGCAGTCACAAAACAGGATGGCAACCAATTCAGCATATCTTTAGTTGAACGCTTTTAAAGACTGCTGATAACTGACCAAAAGCTTTGTGGTTTTCTGCATTTTGAAAGGTAGCACTACTTTGCTTAGTATATTAGCTAAAGTATGAAAATATGGTAATGAATTTTGGTGTACATGTCAATGAATGTTTGCTCACTGAAAATATATATATATTTAATTTGCTTTACTTCAGCTTAAGTGCTTTATAGTTCAATGCTAAAGTTTGAGATGTTTTTTTGCATGCCACCCTGTATTGTAATTACTCGTACATCACTACATACAAAAAGAAGTGCAAGTGCACGTGCTATTGTGAGTTGTCACGTGCAGCAGTACGTCACATTGTAGCTAGATAGTTATTTAATACAGTTCTTCTTTAGACAGTAATCTCTCTGTATCGCATAACAATACAATCTTTCATAATTTTAGCAACCCAGTAACTGTTCAGCTCTTTGTCTGTACTAGCACGATGCTGGTAAATAATATGAATATTAATACACACATAAAACGACTTTTTGTTAAATTTGAATTGCGAAAAATGGAAATAAAAATTACTAGCCAAGTTAGAATTATGTTGACTGAACATAATTCCATACCTAGAAACAAATTTTACAAGACTTGAGCTGTGGAAGAAACAATTATAAATAAACAACAGAAAACGCTGACACAACTCATCGAAAATTGGTAAATCATCACTCAACATATGAACCAGGTTACTGTGAGTAGTACTAGATATGTTCCATATATGTCTCAAACCAGTTTGCCAAGCTGCACAGAAAGTATTGACAGATGAGTCACTTAAAAGCCATAGTTTAGTGACTTCAATCCCAAAAATGCTATTACAGTAGGACCTAAACAGTTTATGTTTAACATCAGCAGAAAGTCTGATTAAATAACGTAATACATTGCTTACCTGACAAATAAAAATGTGAAATCTGTACAAAAAATGATCTTTGTCTGTTAACAATGAATTAATGACATGCCCGATGTATGAAGGTATTAACTTTGTCTATCTGATTGCCTCCTACCTCAGATTGACAAAAATCCAACTGATTAGACAGCAGACGTCATTTTCTTGGTACTGTAGCTAAACGTTTAGATTTTTTATGCACACGTTATAACTTAGATGCATGTTAAAACTTCTGTTTGGCTTTAAAGCCTGAAATCATAAAACTCCTAGACTTGGCCTTCAAGACTGATGCATTTTAAGCAAGAATTTTTTTTGCAAAATACACGAGTACATCACCAAGACTGCAGTCTACTGTCTGGTTTCTAAAGACTGATATTACATGCCTTGCTGTTGGCAATATTGTTAGTAAATTTGTTGAAATCCCATTCACATGCGATGTCAGATTGTTTACTCCACAGAGCCAGACTGTTAGCCAGTCCCACCAGAAAGTCGCGATCTTGTGGAGCGTGATGTTTTCACAATTTTCACGTTTTTGCATGAGCATGTGTTTTTTTGCGTTGGATTGCAATTTTTGTGCAAGTTTGGCTGCTTTTGTCAGACTTGCGGTCGTGGCAAGCCATGCTGGTGAGGCATGTCAGGCCAATGATGCAGCTGAGCTGATATTTGGGAGACACGACGTGGGTGACAAGCACTGGTGTGGGCAGGGCATTGTGTGTTAATAATTATCGAATAGTCCAAGGCAAAAGAGGAAGATGGCAGAGGTCAGATAAAAGGCGTCGGGTGAAGAGTCTTGAACGCCTAATAATTAGCATAATGTAGCTGTGTTGCTCCTGTCAGCTAGGCATATGCCGCATGTTGAATTAGTTTTGTATTCTTAGTAACCTGCTGCGTGTCACGAGGAAAATGTTAAACTGACAATAGGCCTACGTACAACACAAGGTCCCTATAGGCTTAGCGTCAGTTCATTGAGGCAAGAGCTCTCCATTAAGAACATGTAATTCAACATTTTTAAATATTTGATAAAATTGAATTAATAAAAGATGGATTCATTTAGACCAAAGTGTGTAAACAGACAACACCACTTCTCTTTTATTGTATATTTTTACCTGATCAAAATTGACAAAATCTTGGCTAAATCTGTATGCCACAACTGTGTGGTAAATTTGTGTGCAATTTTTTAAATCTGCACAATTTTCTGGTGAGACTAGTTAGCATTCCTGGGTCAGTATTGTTTGAGACGGAGGCTGTTTGCCCAGCAGGTAACTTATCCACTTGGCCACTAAATTTGTGGAGTCCTCTTTTGCTGAACAGTGTGAAGTGAACACTGAAGTCCGATGCTCTGACGTAATGTAATGTAATGTAAAATAGTCAATATTACAATGTCGTAGATAAAAAAAACTACTTCAAGGACACTTTACAATGTCAAGGTGCACGGACTAAAAAGTAATTAAAGACAATGTTAATAAAAACACTGAATATAAAAGTGATTTTTTAGGGAACGTTTGAAGACAGCCAGAGATGGGCTGCGACGGATCATGTCCGGCAGACTGTTCCAGGCGCGCGGTGCGGCGAAGGCGCAGTCGCCCATTGTTGTACGTCTCGTCGCCGGCACGATGAGATCGGTCGATGACGCAGAGCGCAGGCGACGCCGTGATTCCACACTCGTGATCGGGCAGATGGCGTTCTGCAGATAGCTCGGTGCTGACCCTTGAACACACTGGTAAACCAGTACGCACAGCTTGTACTGGATGCGCTGAGGTATACACAACCAATGGAGGTCCGCAAGGAGAGGAGTATTGTGGTCGTGGCGCTGTCCGCCAACTGTCAGGCGTGCGGCAGCATTAATGACGGACTGCAGACGGTCCAGGTCGCAACTTGGCAGGCCGGCGAGAGCGACGTTGCAGTAGTCCAGTTTTGACATGACGAAGCTGGAGATGATCGTCGACAGTGTTGACCGTGGAATCGATCGTCTGATGCTACGAATCCGTCGAAGGATGCCGAAGCACGTGAACACGAGCCTGGTAACGTGCGACCTCATTGGCATGTTACTGTCCAGGTAGACGCCGAGGTCGCGTACCGAGGCGGCTGTTGTCACCTGAACAGACCCAACTGCAAGTTGATCTGTCGGAAACTGATGGCGCCGACTTAGTGCACATCTGTATAATATTTTCATGCAAATAACATACATAGTTGAAGTACAGTTTGTATTGCTATGTTTCTGTTATTCTCATAAGTCAAATTGTTTGGTGTGTGTGGTGTTTTGGAGCATAGACAGTGAGATCTGTAAGTAATAATACCACAATGGCATCAGAATCAGACAAGCCAACAACAAAGATGCAAGCCAGGTGGTATTTCGGTGGCCTCGGCAGTGCTGGAGCAGCATGCTGTACTCACCCACTTGATCTTCTCAAGGTGGTTTGGTCTTGTCATTGTGCTTGTGCACCTATAGGTAGAAGACACATAGCAATCAGCTTGTGCCATCTGTCTGTCTATCAGTCAGTCTGTCTGTCTGTGATTGCACGCACAGCAGATGTGTAATGAGCTTTATCTTTCATTTGTACAGTGTAATTTAGTAGGTAAATGATATATATATACATTGTTTGATAAAATACTTCAGAAGTGTGGTAGAAACAGTTGGATTCATTTTTGTGCATGACGTTCAACTATTTCTATATAGGTATTTAGCTAATGTTGATTTATGATAGTAGTGTATGGAGCCAGTAGAGCAGTGGACACTGATTTCATGTACTCATATGTACTGTAGAACTGAGGCAGTTATTGACAGCCTGCCATGCACATGAAGAATGATCGACGTGATGAGACTGAACATGTGACTGCAAGGTTGGCCTTGGCCAGTTGTTTGCCGAGAAATGAGACACATGTTGCCTAACTTCTGTTAGGCTTGCATACATTGTTGAGACTGCACATGTGTACACATATTGTATTGTTGACAGGTTCATTTGCAAACGCAGCAGAAGGGTAAAATTGGCCTCATTAAGATGGGCATCAAAGTGCTCAAGTCTGATGGTATATTTGGTCTCTATAATGGCTTAACTGCTTCACTGCTTCGACAGGTTGTATCCTGCTTGTGTTCAGAGCATTTCTCATCTCTAGTGATTGTAATAGCGCCAAGTGTTATTAATAATTGCTTTAATATATCTCTGGCATTGTTTCCACTTAGGCTGCATCGAATGCATGACATGCAGACTATTGTTACCGATGATTGTGGCATCCGTTAGTCTGTCACTTTGTCTTTTAGTGGCTCAACGCAGCTTCACTGTGTAAAAGTGGCTGAACTGATCAAGATGCTGTTTTGAGTGAACACTCTTGGGGCCCAAGGAACCTTGTGTTACACAGGGGTCCTGATCTCCCGACAGAGAGGCAGAAGGGACCCACTACATATCTCAGGAATGGCTAAAACTAGACAGTCCTGCGTGTGTGGTGTGCTTGATGCATTCGATGCAGCCTTTACCAAATTACTTTAGCCTCTTGTTACCACGTGCATCTGGCATTCGTGGGATGGTAATGTTCAATCACGTCTGTCTCTCCTTCTGTGTGTGAGTGTCCAGGCTTAAAATACAATAATGTCCGAGGGGATCACAAACCTGCGCGCTGCTGCTGTTTTGCAACCATGACCTTGAGAATAACTCCCATGACCTTGAAACTGGAAGGTGACCTAGATATTCTGAAGATGTACCCTCACACTGAAAATGAAGCTGCTAGCTTAAGGCATTCAAAACTTAGAGCTTGAATTGGAAAAATACGAAAATATGTCTCAAGGTCAAAGGTCAAAATGTCAAAATCTCCCATTATTGAAACAGATATTCTGATCAAGCCCCAGCAGTTCCTGGCCAGTAAGTTTTGAGTTGCACGCTACCGTTTTTTGCTGCTGTGATCTTGACCTTGGACCCATGACCTTGAAACTGAACCGTGACCTGGATATTCTGAAGATTTGTCTCCAGACTGAAGTTGCTAAGTCCAGCCATTCAAAATATATAGCCTGAGTTGAAAAAGTACGAAAAAGCTGTCAAGGTCAAATGTCACCAACTTCCAACTGCTTCTAGCATTCTCCATGGGACATATTCCTACCAGGCTACATCGATTTCCGACCAGTAGTTTTCGAGATATTTTGCGACTCACAGACAGACTCTGCCAAAAACAATAGCTGCTCGCAGCATGTTCGCAGGTAATAAATGGTGCACAACTAGGTATGCACATGTGACTGCTCTGCCTGCAACTGAGAGGCAGTGTTGTATATTTGCGGTCATTTGAAAGCACTAGAAATACACCAGTGCAC
>Ga0126335_1001823_pt1 | contig 12314 bp, 8 predicted proteins | sample OlaspJWI45metaG_FD_108409 | JGI IMG/M metagenome (GOLD analysis project Ga0126335, IMG submission 108409) | Marine gutless worms symbiont microbial communities from Oahu, Hawaii - Olavius sp. 1 OAHU.JWI-45 metaG | ecosystem: Host-associated > Annelida > Digestive system > Unclassified | place...
ACGTTTGGAAGGACGACCGGGATGATGCTTCTCGGGCAGTCGACCGAGAGACAGGTCGATCTAGCAGCGCAGAGCTTGATGGAGTGGGACAGTATGCGGCATCCTAACGACGTGACCGAAAACAGAGTTGCGACGTTTGACGATGTGATCCATGACTAGAGGTAGACCACGCTGGTTTGCAACTTCAACATTACGCACGTGATCCTGCTATCTTACGTTGAGTATCTGGCGCTGGCACTTCGTGTAAAATTTTTCAGGATCCTGACGTTTTCGGCGCGCAAATCCCCTGTCTCTGCAGAGCACAGGAGGGTCAAAATTTGGTGCCAGATTTACATACGTCGGGTCGGTAAAGCCTTCGATTTCGGTCGATGTCCAGCACCATCACACTGGGCCTGTGCAGCGAATAGCAAAGGTTCGTAAGCGACAAAGGGTTCGAATGACCAAACCATCCGGCGGAGAATCAAAAATTTATTGTTTTGTGTTCGCACAGCATCACCGGAAAGGCTGAATAATCGATCGTGTGTCTGCGACCGGAGTACATTATCGCCGGGCAAGTGCGCCGGCACCGGCCGGCGACTAGCGCTTTCCATTGTGCATACACAATACCTGATAGCCGGTGAACAACCTTTACTTCCATGTCGGATATAAAATATCAGAGACCGAACTACAGAAGAGAAAGAGGAGACGAGAAGACAGACTTACACAAAAGATTTTAGGCCTACTCCGTTCTGCGTCTGATATATAATATAAATATCGTTGACATAATTACAGGGTAGGCGAAATTAAACGGAGTCATGCATTTTAGCGAATAATTTTATAAGTGCTGGTCGGATTTTCGCCATATTTGGCGTAAAACAAGGCCATTTAATTCTTAACACTAAGCCATAATTTGCATACACGACTTGTACAAAATGAAGTAGTGCCATCTGGTGAATGAAAGGCATGGCAAATAACGATCCGCCATTCGTCTTTGGTTATGTTAATCAAAGCTTTAAAAGGTAAAAAAAAAATCGCAATTAATTTAACCAGTAACAATGACTGACGCCAGTGTGAAGTAGTTAAGTTAATTACTGCCATCATCGTGTCAAAAATTTGAGTAAGTAAGAACGTTTGTTTGTTTGTTTTTGTACGGTTTATTAATGGCAGATAATGTTTTCATGGTCATTTTCATTCGCTAGATGGCGTCGCTGCCTTTTAAAAAACTAATAGATATAAATGACAGATTATGATTAAGAACGAAATTGTTGTTGAAGTTTATCAAGAGGGGTTTAGATCTGATCAGTATATCTAGAGTTACAAGGTATTGAAATGAGTGGCCCAGTTTAATTTGGCAAACCCTGTAGGCTATTTGCTAACATCTATTGTATATTTGCTTTCTTCCTGTATGCGTGTAATGTGATATGTCGCACATGTACAATGCCGTATCGCAAATTTATTTATTTGCTAACGTTTGTGCATCGCCACGTCTCACGCTGGCTGTCAAATGACGCCCGACTGCGACATAACTTATTACTGCTCTGAATAAATGATATGTTGTTAATCCATGCTTACGACTACGATACAACGTAGCTCGTACAAGTCTCGGTATAGCTCTGCCAGCGTGAGGTAGTCCTATAAAAGCTCTTGCACAGTGCATATATGCGATTTACAATCGTCGTTACCGGCTGTGGCAGAAGCAGGTCACCGTCAGTCACGTTTGCCTAGAAGACCGGTAACTCATGATGGTGGCGTCAGTCACTTAATATCCGTATCCATTTCCGACATGTCCACATGTGCTTAACTAAGCCGTCGCACTGGCGGAAACAGCCCATATACTGTGCACGAGTTTATTGCGTCAACCCGGCAGCACAAAACCACCTGAGACGGAATGTTTTTACAACTTCGTAATTCCATTTTTCACAGAACATGTAGAAGTGCGATCCATTATCACTAAACAAAGCTTTTGTTGTGTATTTTACTTTTCGCTATTAGTTTTATCTGTGTGTGTTTTATGTTTTTTTTCTATGTGACGGATGTAAAGAGCAGCTTTGGCTTTCGGGGTGACTCGGTAGCTCAGTGGGTTAGCATCGCGGCTTTCAGCCCGAGAAGTCGTGAGTTCGACGGTCATAGCCTGCTGCGTTTCCAGTTGCCCGGTGAAGCGTGAAGAGCTGAGATGCTAATAGCTGTAATTTCCGTCACGTAGCGGTCCCGGGCAGACTGTTTACTCACCGTGATGGTGCATAAACCAACTCAGCCTTCCATCCCTTCGTGTCGGTAAATGAGGACCAGCTTTGGCTGGGAGGGCAAAAGCAGATATGGTCTATTCCATTTCCATTCGTGGATAAACGCGTGGATGGTAGGTAAAACTGTGCGATTCCTTGAAATCGCGTGTTATACCCGAGCTCTTCTGTGATGTGGTTGGCCCGTAAAGAGGCACTATATCAAGTGTCATCTACAGTTACCTTTACCTTTGGCTGTCTCTCTTTTCCGGTCGTGGTACTGTTATACTGTTATATTGTCAAACCGTCAAAAACAACAAATTCAGTACGTTATCTGGAGACTGTTATGTATCGTATTTCGCATAATAATAGTGATTAGGACAACGAAGATAAAGAAGCAAACTAAACTGTAGGCCTAGTATAGTTAGTATACTAACAAAAATGTTTACCAATTTTGGCACTGTTATCCACACTGCAGTGCACGCCTCAAAAATGGTATTTGCCAATTCAACCGCAAATTGGGAAACAATTTTTCCCATAACCGTCCCCTTGGGACCCCATCTAACACAATATGCATTGAATCCCATGAATCTTCACCTTGAACATGACGACGATTCGTTTAGCCGTTTTTGCACAGCGCAGCCGCGTGACAGACAGACAACATTATGTGTATCTGTCGTGCTTCGTGATCATGTTACATACACGCAGAGAGAAAACAATTACGCCGATAATATAGAATGTCAGAGGCAGGACGACAGAAGAAAAGGATCGAGGAGACAGAGATAGACTTGCGCATGAGACGAGGCGTGTTATCGCTTTGATTGGCGACATAAAACGACGTACATTAAACATGTAGCTAAAACAAGTCTTAACACACTGCGTAGATGCGATTTATAAACTTCGTTACCGGCTACAGAAGCGAGTTAGTTAGGCACAGTCGCTTAGAAGACCAATAATAATAGTGTCTCTTTATTACAGTTGCAGACAAACGCAGCAAAGTACAATCGGCAACATCTGCCACGCAGGACAGTACAATAACTTATAACGATGATTATAACTTTCGGTATATTTAATAGTAAATAACTACATACGCTTCAATTCTGGAGGGTGATATATTTCACATGCCCATGTAGCAAGTTTTTATCTAGCAAAATTATTATTATTGTTAATATACATTCGCAATAATATCAACAACAAAATGAAGAAGAGGAAGAATAAGACGAATGAATAAGTTAACTCAAAGTAAACATTTATCAAGCCAGTAGGCCTACCGGTGTGACTCGCCATGTACATAAAATATAAGATGGGCCTAAAACATTTTATTATTTATCACTCTTGCAGCCGTGTAGCTGAACAGCTAAATATATGAGACAAAAACGATAAAGACACACAGACATGATAAAACGCCCGAACAACAAACACACGTAGACGAAGTAATCATACACTGCATAAACCTATCTAAATCAAACTACAGAAACTGAGATGAGAAGGAAAATGTAGTCTACAGGAGACCTGGATTCTAGGGCCAACCGCAGAAAAGCAGTATAAATGGTATTAAGATGACGTTAAGATCTTTTTCAGATTTTTGTTTATCAGTCACAAACGTGCGGGGACAGACAAAGACATAAAGCGACAAACAGACAAACAAACAGAGTAAAATTCGTAATGAGTATAAGAGCCCTCCCCCACGACAATGACTCATTCGTTTCTGTAGCTCTGATGCCAACGTCGATCTAACGCGCAACTTTTACTACTGTCTTTATAGCTTCTAGCTATTGGCCACAAAGAGTGCGCAAGATACGAATCTACTGCGAATACCAAGCAGCGGTCATGCGAGATCTGAGATATTGTTAACTGAAAGCGTTGGCGCGAGATAACATAATATGGAAGAGCTTGTCACGGGATTTCTCAGCATCAGGCGCCGAACTTCTGTAATAAAGATGGCACACCGAGAAAGAGAGAGAGAGAGAGAGAGAGAGAGAGAGAGAGAGATGGCTGCCTGCAAGAGCGGGCATTTGCCCCGCCTGGAAATGTTGTTACTTGTAAAATGTTTTATGCAGTAGTAGTGACAGTGAATCGATTTGCAAAACGTCCACTCAGTTCACTGTATGATAATGTGTTTTTCACAACGTCCACTCAGTTCACTGTATGATAATGTGTTTTTCTCCACTCAGTTCACTGTATGATAATGTGTTTTTCTCCACTCAGTTCACTGTATGATAATGTGTTTTTCTCCACTCAGTTCACTGTATGATAATGTGTTTTTCACAGTCACCAGAAGGAGGTGAGATTCTACGCTTTCTACATTGACAGTGTTTTTTTTCACAGGGTCTAGGAAAACATGCTGGGGGTCGAACACGTCCCTAGACTACTCCCACTTTACGGAGGAAAAGGGGGAAAATAGGAAGGAAAGTGAGGGGAGGGATGGAAAATTTAGGGAACCAAGACCACATAATTTGCTCACCCCTGGGAAAAATCCTGTGGGCGCACATGGCGATAGATAAACTACTACTAATGTCTGGCAGTACAGATTTAACGACGTGCATGTTATCGATAGAACGTCTGTAGGTGAAACATAGTTGTACTGCATCGCCTGTTCTCAAATGACGTTCGACTGCGACGTTTTACTACGGAATAAAATGGATGCGTTGTTAAGCCGTGCTGACGTGTGTAATACAAGCCCGTCCAAGACTCGTGTCTTGAAACCAATGTCGTAGTCATGTCGTGTACTTGTTGCGAGATTGTTTTTGCATCTTATCGCAGAGGCTTAAGCGTTACTGCATCGTCGCCACTCACCACCTATGGCGGAATTATTCAAGCAGGTTTCGATCCATTTTCCCGAATTTCTTTATCCACAGCGGCTACGGTGACGACAGACAAGGCTTTTGTTGCAGACTTTCGTTTCCCAACTCTGCTGCTGAGCAACAAGTTGCGTCTGCCATAAGCTGTTGCAGAGCGCGTTTGTCGCGGAACTCTGCAACAATCCGTGACAGACGTACAACTTGCTGCTGAGTAGCAAAGTTGCGTTGCGCAACAAAAGTCTGCAATAAATTGAGCGTCTGTCATTATCTTTAGTTGTAAAGGCTGGAAGCGTTCGCTGTCATAAGCATCGCAAAGAGGCGACGTGGTTTGTACTCCCGTATAAAGACAAATCAATTTGCCTATGTTCTGAGACATTTAAAAATATGAAATTGTTTGTGATGCGTTCTAATTGTCATGTCTAATCACAAGATGACTCCGGGCAAACACTACAATAATTATTTGTCGAGTGCAGTCAGTCTTGCAGAAGGTTTGCGATTGTTGATTGCTATACTGCTCTGCTTACGTTACCATATGCACAAGCCCAAACTCCGCATTCGATGTGTTGTGGATTTGTTCTGGATTTCCTGTACAACAAGCTGTATAACAAATTCACAACAGATCGAAATCGAACAAGTGGAATTTAAATTTAGACTTTTTGCGAAATATAGCAGTTTGGTTTCTCGAATGCCTGACTATGAGTAGGCATATAATAATTATGTGTGTTGATTGTTAGTGTTTTGGTGTATCCAAATGTTAGTTATTTACGACACAGTAATTCTTTTGTGTTGCGTTATAGCTAAAAGTCCTGATACCCCGGAGCAAGTCAGGTAAGCTTTTGGTATAATGGAATGCAGTGATTTTCATATTACATTGCACGGCTATACTATACGACTGTCTTTCCATTTCTTGTTCGCTTTTCTCCAGTTTGGCTTTGTGGCGAAACATCGCATGTGAAAACGACTCATTATTCCAGTACCCGTGGTACCAGTGTAAGCTGTCAAGACGCTTAGACGATTGCTGATGCCGCATCTCTTTACATTACTAAAAAATTCGCCAAATATGCATAAGTCTAAACAGTGACGTTTAGCTGCTTTGTTTACCAGCTTTTTGAACTCACGCCTGTTTTTTACATTGACATTTCTTTTGTATCTTTGTTCTACGCATGCACTAGCTTTCTATCGCGATTGGCAGACGAAGTGTATGACAGTTTGGCGACAACATACTCGTAAAAAGCATGGAAGCGCATACACGCTCCGAATCGTTGCCGTAAGCCCTTTGTCTTTCCATGTGAATGGGCGCAAAGATCGTTGTTGCATGAACTGTAGTATTTACTATACGTGCGTCGATGCTTCAGTGAAGGCTGCGAAGAAAATATTTTATATATAATCACCTGCGTTTTCCATTAGTGTACGTAAGCCTACCGATAATTTATGTAAATACGATAACGCTGTCAATCGATTTGAATCAGATGTGCTGCTTAAAACATGGATGTCTCTCCATTCACTCACGATAAAATCACTTTACTCCTTCAATCTACTGCAGCGATACTCTGTCTCTGTTCCAGAAATGGTGTCGGTTTGGCCATCGACTTCGTCAGCGTCAGGCCTGTGTGGTTGGTACTGGGATGGGTGTTATATTACTATTAGCATTGGTCTGCATTACTGAAACTCTGTGGGCATATAAGCAACATCAGTATGCAATCAGCAGACCAATAAACACTGTTTTGTCATCCCTCCGTAGGTGGGCGAAAATAGGGAGATACACTTTTTAAACGTCTTAATTAAAACGTTTGGGTTACCTTGATCGTCACATTATTATTACTGACTTGGTCAGCAATTCCGACAATAAGCTTTTTTAAATAAAAGTCTCCTTACGCCAAACCACTTCTTCTTGCAGTGGCGTGGCAAGGATTGAATAAACCCGTGTGCAAGGATTCTAAAAGAGCCCCTGGACCTGTCCTTCGTACAGAGTTTGTCTGCAGTGCAAGTGTTATTTCCGGTAATTTGAAAATACGCCGAACAAAATACGGTTCTCTTGTACACACGTACACAAAAAAATTGAATAAACAAGTCATAAAAATACTAGGGGGCCCGGTCATCAACTCAAATTACTGCCTGAGCCGGGGCTCCCGGGCCCCATCGTGTCGACGCCCTTGGCTTTGAGAATGAACGCAACTGTCACTGGCAACATCAGCAGGAATGTGTAAGCCGCAGATACGTCACTAAAGACGGAAGAAAGTGCATATAAATTGACCATACACTGCAGTTGCTGGTATTATCATTATATTCAACGAATGAATTTCTAACTTTTTTCGCGTCTGCCTATAAAGGCGGAAGACGCAATGTAATCCGGTTGTGGTGTCTGTCTTTCTGTCTGTCTGTTTGTAATAAGCTACGCTCCCTGACGTCACAAGCTATTATTAGCTCGGGCCAAGCAGACGCAAAGCTTCCCTGCAACCGGCATCTAGTTTTATTTACATTTATTCTTTCAAATTTACTCGAAAGCACAATGTCTGGCAAATTTTGTGTTGGGCCCGTGTGCATTGCACACCCTACTGCTACGCTACTGTCGTCTTGATAACCCGCTACCGCGAGTCCGTGACTACACACACCACCTCCTTGATTATTGCAGTCAGCTCCATACAATCTCATTTTCAATTCGTGTATTATATAAGTATAACTCTATCTAACATTCTTACTTTCTGTGATGTTGTGTTATCGTGTTTATTAATGTTACTAAATCGATTGCTTCATGTATTTTAGGGGGCCATACATGCCATATTTCAGTGTGCGTTTGTCACGCTTGAATAAAGATTACTTACTTACTTACTTAAACTGACACATACGTAGTGAGCCAGTGTCTAGCTGAAGACAAATAGATCACGACCAACTTGTTTTTATTAACATTGTCTTCAATTACTTTTAGTCCGCGCGCCTTGACATTGTAAAGTGTCCTTGAAGTAGATATTTTTCTACGACACTTTAATATTGACTACTTTACATTACATTACATTACACGACCACTTGCGGTTCAAACATGACTGCTTTAAAAGAGGCTGGATTCGCTATTGCCTTACAATGAAGGTTCCGGCTGCACGAAGTAGGTTAATCAGCTGTGCGCAAACACGGAGTGGCAGTTCCGTTGAATTATTCAAGTTGATCAATCATCGCAGTTAGTCACGTCCGGTTTCTGCTTTCTGAGCAATGCCCCACTGGCACCTGCTGATGGCACCAACCGCACACGAAGCAATTCCCACTACACTTTACTAACAAACGAATATGAATGACTGACGCCTACTTCGTCCAGCACGCGATCGAACGCTTTCTAGCACCATCAGCTCGCCAGCCACAGAAAACGCACGCGACACTACACTACCCTTCATCAGTAGAGGTCCCTTCACATGGCAGAGGCTAAAACGTTTGCTTAGTTAAGCAACGGGGTCACTCATAAGCACATTAAGGCAACTGTATAGATTTTTGTAAGATAAACCCGGAAAAAATAGGAGCATACTGAAAACACGGCTTAGATGCCATGTTTGATGAAGCGCGTGGAAAAGAACATGATGTTGAGAATTTGTTTTACAGGGAATCCAGTTGTTCCACAAACGTTTGCAAATTTTGGCAAAAATTAGTGCAGTTTTCGGCCATTTAAGTGATGATGTCCCGCAGTCACCCATGTATCTACTGTCAAAAATATGCCGTGTTCACCGTAATAGTAAGCAGGTAACAGCTTGAAGTCCTATTCGACACATAGCAGATGCTTTCCGAGATTTGACTCTGAATCTTACTAGTTGAATGATTTGCGGTATTGGTGGTAAATATGTTATATTATCTGTTTTCTTAAACAACACAAAGTCATAAGTACGATTACTCGCATCTGATTGATGCTTCTGCGTTACTTTTTGAACTTTCTATGCACGTTTTTTTTATTTTGCCTGCTCACTTATATGTAATCTATGTATTATAATGTACAGCTTCACTTGAGTGATAATAATTAAGTATCAACTTTTTTGTGCATGTAATGTAACTTAACTAATGCACGCTTCCATATTGTACAATGCACACACGTATACCTTGTTCAAAAATTTAACTGGAACATTTGCTGTTTATTTTGTCATATTTGTTGTGTTTTTGTTTGATATTTTGCAGTTTGCATCAAAGAAAGGTCAACTTGTCAGTTGTCGCCAACATGTTAATCGATATTCACAACGAGCAAAGACTCGAGTTTTATACAATTATTCTTTGTCAAAGTGAAATTGTTTTTTTCAAAAACAGCAAATGATCTAGTTTTTGGTACCCCTTCATTGTACATGTATAGGGCATACAGTAATATGTGTTGTGAATAACTCGATAAGTCCTTGCTTGTACCGAACAGTTTTCATGGCTGGAATGTATACTGGTAACTATTCTAATATCAGTAATAACACCAAAATGGTTAAAACGTTTGAGACAGATTTATACAGTTCTGCATAAACGCTGCTGTAAATCATTTTTGTTTTGATTTGCCTTCGTTGTCCGAATATCGCTATCTACACGTCTCGGAAATGTTCAAATTTATCTTTCTTTTCTTCTACTCGTGTCATGTTCCTATTTGCAAAAACTGCGGATATCCGCAAATGTTACGCACATTTACGTATCTGAGCATCTACAATCGGTGTGTCTATAACAAAAAGCCAAAGTAAATCGGCAAAGGCCGCATCGAATTCCGAGCAGCGCTGTTCCGAAGGACTCCCAGCTAATATACTGCGCTTTAGAGACGCAAGAGTCTTTACCCCGAACAGCACCTTGATTCTTTTAGCCGTTTTTGCACAGCGCAGCCGCGTGACAAACAGACGGACAGACTGACACACCACGCTACGGGATCATTAGTTGCAATAGGCCGCATGATTTACGTTGTGCACTTGATGAGGCTTGAAACATCAGTACCTTTCGGCTGCGGATGTAGAATCACATTACAAGATGGCGTCAATCCCTCATGATCCAGATGCCGGACGCTGTACTGAGACTGGACATATTGTCAATAATCCTGCCGGACAGCGGCCAGTCTCAGCGATAGCCCATCGATCTTGTCGCTTAAAGTCAATATTTTTTCACTTCGTCGTCTCTCGATAGATGGCGCTGACCTTCTCCCTAGAGTAGACTTAAACTAATACGCCACTCGATCATATTGGCAAGTGGCAAACCACGGCTACCACCGACCAATACGGCCATTCATATTTGCTGTCGCATCAACGTTTCATGATGCGAGGAAAAGTTTTAGCGGCTAAAAGGCTAAAATACCGTGGGGCTTTGAGATTGGAGGTAAACGTTTCTCCTCTCTAGTGAGAAGGGATAAGCCCCATATTGCGACATTTACATGACTATGGAAAGGTGGGTAAATTCAATTTAGTTGCGGAATATTTATAATAATTATTATTACAGTAAAATGAGCAAAAGAGTGACGTTTTTGACTCATGTATATTACAGAGAGTATGGAGAGTAAAGTGTGTCAACTGATTATCCACAGAGGAAAACGAGTCCATCCTCCTCGTACTGTAGTCCCTAATCTTAGTCTCCTCTCCGAAATTCTGGTCTTGGATACGTATCAGAGGACTCGTCAGAGTGCAGACACGAACACTTAATGGAGCAGTATATTGTCGCATGCATCAATAATTTCAGTGACACATGGCGGCATTGAGCATCAGATGAACAAGCACCTGCAGTGTTGTAGGCCTATGGCCAGACATTGCTGGCGTCACGGCGTCGTTAGTGGTCTGTCTGTCCCAACTCCCAACGGACTCATTGCACCATGTCGTCCATCACTTTTCTGTTTTTTATCTCTCTCTCCGGCACTTGTTACATCACGCAGTTTTCGCACGAATACATCTGCACATAGGCGTATTTTCCAGGAGATGTTTGTGAGGTTCGGATCCCTTAGTGTTTTTACGTCGGAAGGGGGGTTACAATTCTGCAGTCCAGATTAAATCAGTCTGTCACCAGTCCGCGATTTCACAGCAACTCTATCATCAACATGGCCTAAAGTAGCCCAAACCGATAACATCACAAGAATTTATGAAGAATTTATTTTGTCACACGCTAGTAAATATACTCTTGTATAGCATGATGATTTTTTTCAATTCTATCGCGAATGTTCGAATCTAAACTCCAGAATCAACCAGTGTGGTTGATGCAGCCGGAATAGCAATATGCTAAAACTGTTTGCGAAGACAGTAGAAACCAAAATTAATAAAATATGCATAGACTTACACTGCAAAATTAAAGTAAGTCAGTCTGGCAAACAGAATTTCTGTAAGGCGGGGCCTGTCGAGTATCGAGGTAGCCTAGCTTCGGCCCATGCTACGTAGCCTAGCATCGTCGTCACAGGGTGATTTAATCGGCGGGCAGCTTAGGTGGACCGTGGGCCGCTATACTGCATAGCATTTTGTATGACGGTTGGGGTAAGGAGGTCGGTCAGAACCTCTTTGCCTTCAGTGCCTTCACGGTTCGTCGGTGGACATGGAGGCCAGTGGATGTGAGCGTAATTTATATGTGTTCGCTAGATGGCGACACGTGTCCAGTCTCCAACAGTATAATCGATAATCCAACGCGAATCCAGCCGTTCTGTATTGCGTATAAACGTGTGGCTTCATTTTGTTGTTTTCATGTCATTTTATCGATGGCATACCGTGCACGGCGTGCAGCTGTGCTTGCTGGCGGCTATCAGATCTGTATAAAAGTGGTGGTAGTCACTTAGTCACTGGCCTAATAAATAAGCGTGTTGCAGTAGGCCTAGCCTATGTGTTCCAAACTTAAGTTTCAAAGTCAGTTCGTTTTTAAGTTTCAAGTTATTACTGGTACTGGTACTGGTAACATAGACGTGACATTGAATCTGCAGTTGCGGCATGGTGTACAGCAGGCAGAGGACAGACAGTTTGGGCCCAAACCTTAACGTGGACACCTGCAGAGTAGATTATAAACTATAATAAAACAAATCGTTAAAAGGTTAGATGATGAGATTGTTTATAGCTTTTTCCTAGCTGTTTCTTCTTCTTAATGCCGCCATGCCGTACGACAACGACTGCCATCATGCTGCTCTAGAGTCATCTAAATTTGCCAGAATTCTGTCATTTCACGTGTTCATTTTCGTGCTTGATTCTGCCCAAATATAACGTTTTATTACGTATGCGATAGACGTCAGAATCTGGACCATCAGCGATGCCAAATCTCACATGACGACTGTCAAACTGTCACTATCGGCTTAGTTCTTCTGCACGTTACGTGTAAGTCCAGGGGTGCAACTTCAACTGGACACTAAAAAGTAGATGTTCTTCGTCCC
>Ga0126335_1001824_pt1 | contig 12312 bp, 12 predicted proteins | sample OlaspJWI45metaG_FD_108409 | JGI IMG/M metagenome (GOLD analysis project Ga0126335, IMG submission 108409) | Marine gutless worms symbiont microbial communities from Oahu, Hawaii - Olavius sp. 1 OAHU.JWI-45 metaG | ecosystem: Host-associated > Annelida > Digestive system > Unclassified | place...
GCCACAGGTATTGCCGCCGACGCAAAGGCGCGGGCCACCAGGTCGTTCAGTGCGTGATGTCTGAACGTTCTGCTCGGAGCTTTCTTGCAGATGAAGCCGTGCATACCATGAGCAGTGACCAAGGATCCGCACTGGCACTTATGTGGGACACAAAGACTTAAACCTAGCCGTCGACCGACCGCCACTCTCACAGCCTCGTCATCCAGTCTTAAGCCACAGGACGTAATCGGCATTGCAAACATTATTATTATTATTATTATTATTATTATTATTATTATTATTATTATCCTAAACACTGCACAAATGCACTATACTATGTTTTATCTTGCGTCATAGGGAAGCACAAAACTGCGGGCTGCCGATTCTAGTAAAACAATTAAAGTACCGGTAGGCTACTAACCTCAACCCTAACCCCAACCCTAACTTAATTTTCAGGTCAAATGTAAACAAAATCCAATCACTTCTTTGGTTCATCATAAGACATATTTCCGTCAAGTTACATCATTTTTCAATCAGCAGTGTTTGAGTATTTATGGTGACAGACAGACGGACGGACATTGATAAAACAATACCTGTTTTGCCAGTGTGGCCGACACACATGTCAAATATTATCATTATGTGTACACTACATAGTAACACTATTGTTGCTGTTTATTTGGAAATTAAAAGAACAACCATAACGCACGTACCGTAATTCATTTTGTTTTACTCTATGGTTTGCTGTGTTCCTGGTTTTATATGTTAAAAGCGATAAACAGCAGAATAACAAAAGTAGTACATATTGAGTAAATGTATGGTGAAAATTGTGCTATTTCATACTGTTGTATAGCCGGCATAGGTGCCCACACAACCCACGTGGGCTGAGTCGCGGCAACATGCCGTGCACATTTTCTGAGTATGCCAACAAGTTTGTGCCTCATGAGATGGAAATGGTAAAGAGTTGCAAGCCGGAGGAGAAACCAGTTACTGGACAAGGACCGTTGGATGATACAACCACACATCGGTGTATATCTATCTGTATTTTCTTTGTATCAAAATGTTACTGATTGTGAAACTTTTTGCATTTCTACCAGAAATGTAGTGAAAATGAAATTCATACTGCCCAATAGCACATTTAGTTGACAAATGTTTCTATTACATTTATTGCCATACTATATGAAGTGCCCCTGTAGTGTCTTTATGATGGTGTTATTTTAATAACTACATCTTTAATAATAAAAATAATACTAATTATGACAATAGTGTAATTTCTGCCATTATTTGCTAAATGTAGGTTGAAACACATCATCCTCGTCGATTTCGAATGCAAAAATAAATGCCATTATTTCGTTGCAAAATAATATATTTGTCATCGCTATATAAGGAATTTTATTGAAATTTTGTGTAATTTTTTTTAGAGATTTCTGTTACTGTGTATTTTGAAGAACTGATTGTATTAATGGATACTGTAAGTGTTAATTATATGTACCAACTCTGCTGTTACAAGTGAAATATCTGAAATTGTTTCAGTGTTGACTACATTTCTCATCCACTCGAGAAGCATTATGTTCATCAGGGTGAGAAATATCGTCCGCCGGATGGAGAGATGGATATGGTGACCAACTACACCAGGGAATACACCAGTGTGTATCACGTCATCGTGTTTAATTTTATAGTTGACTGTGCACTTGTAGTGACTATGCTGTAAAACGTTCTTGAGTAATTTTGCGAAACATCAGTTGACCAGTTTTCGTGCCAAAACCACAGTAAAAACAGAATTCTGGAGGATTTCTGATGTCAGTTATGATGATGATAATGATGCTGATGCTGATTTATTATCTCATTTATTTATTTGTGTTTATTTATTTATTATTGTCATGACCATTATTTTTTATTTACTTATAATTTTTGGACATTTGGTGATACATTTGCAGAGAAACAGATTGAGCTTATGAAACCAATTCGCCAACAAGAAGGAAGAAAAGCTGCTGGCAAATTTCAAGGAGAACCAACCTACCAAGGTTTAATGCCACACGCTGTTACATTAATGCAGTATTTACATTTATTAAACTATGAGTGTATGATGGCGTGCTGTAGTGGTTAGAGAGTTGGTCTCAATCAATGAGCCCGGTTACTGCTGGGATGGGTGACCATCTGCGTGCGGGTAAACCATCTAGGCATGTAACCAGCCAACGAGATCGTCCTAGCCTTCTACCTTCCATAAGACGGTAAAATGAGTATTTTGTTGTCAGTTAATAAAAGTAAACAAGACGATTAGATGTGAAGTTTGAGTTGGATGACACTGACTGTGGCGTGTCTGCATATTCAGCTGATTACCGAGAGTGGGAGGTGCAGCGTCGGCAGAAAATGACCGCTGACAACACGTACAGACCGACGAGTGCTCAGTTCGAAGGCATCACAAACTACCAGACCGACTACATCCCCGTCCAGGCCCCACCACGCCGCAGCATGAAGCCCGATGAGAGTTCCAGCATGAGCGACCAGCCGTTCGAGGACGCGACCGACTACCGCCAGAGCTACATCAAGTACCCGCTGCCGCCACGACCCGTGAAGGAGAAGACCGTCTGGGAGCCAAACACGGTCAAGCTCGACGACATGTCCAACTACCGGCGCGACTACACGCCCAAGGAAGCCGGGAAGCAGGCCGCATGCAAACCAGACTCGAAGCCATTCCAGTCGGCGGTACCGTTCGAGGGGGATACAACGCACCATGTTGATTTTATTGAGTGGCCGACAGAGCGTATCAGACTTCACGAGCGAGAACGCTACCAGAAGCCGGAGGGCGACATGCAGCTGGATACAACGACACACATCGACTACATCCGAAAACCACTGGAGCGTGTCGCTGCAGCACGCCCCCAGGAGGGCCGTCGTGTTGCCGGCAAGTTTGACGGCACGACCAACTACACAGTCGAGTACCGCAAGTGGGAGCCGACCGATCGTACGCGTCCGGCACCGAAGGAGCAATACGCGCCAAATGTGGCTCCTTTTGAAGGTCTGGCGACGTATCAGCGCGACTACACCATCCACCCAATGTCGCTGACTCGCAGTGTCAAGCCCGTCGACCTCGGTTACTCTAGTGGCGCACCACTGGACGACAATACCGAGTACCGTAACGAGTACTACCGCAAACAGGCCGAGCGCTGTCCAGTGCCGTTCATCGAGGCTGGGTCAGACATGAGGTATGCGTTCCGTGAACAAGACGACCTCGGCCACAAGTGGTATGAGAAGCAGGGTAGTGCCACCGGCGTCAGGGCTTAGAGCTTTCTACTTCCAGAGGAGACCCTCAGCGTCTATCATCGACGAAGAACTTGTTTTGACGGTTGTAAGTGGTGACTACACTCAGCAGTCTACTGTCAGCCATACTGTTAGCATATAGTGTAAGATGCACATCGTTATGCGGTCCGCTAACTTCGAGGCTACCGTTGCACCCTGTCTGTCTGTTCGTCTGTATGTCTGTCACTTTCGGACTGGTTGTTAAAGAATGAAACGTCATAGAAAGTTCAATTTTTAAACACTTGTTGCCCTTTTCAGTCATAAATGGTGACGCCATTTTAGTTTTCAGCGGTCAGAGGTCAAAGTTGCGACGCTTACAAAGCTCGGCAACAAAATACGTCATAAGTCACTAACTGAACCAGCTAAAAACTTGATAGAGAAGTGTATGTCGAGAATTTGCATCTTAGAGAGGTCAGAAGTCAAGGTTGTAAGAATGTTTTTAAATTACGTTGAAGACCAGGTAAATCCTGTTACATCATTGCTGCTGTGATGCGCTGCTAAAAATATACGATCAGAAGCTTTGCATAACACGTTTAATCGTAGAATTGATATCACTCAGTTGTGTGATGCATAAACACTACATGTAGCTGTTCGGTCTTTTTCTGTTCCGACATCTTCATAATGCTGAATGTGATAATTTTGTCAGCTGCATATGTCTTCAGATTATGTCGTGAGTTATTATGAATAGTTAAGAATGCCTGCAATGACGTCTTCAACTGAACGCTGATATTATTCTTTTCCAGTGGCCGATCTAGAGTATAGGAGAGGGGAAGAGTAGTTTCTTGTCGCGCCTTGCCCTCACTGCCCTTTTCCCCTAGCTGAATGATGTTATAGTGTCGTACGTTACAGTCAACTCATTGGTTTAGCATTTCGCTTGCTCTGCTACTTCTATTTCACAGCTCTTGTCCCGATTATAAAAGCAATCCTAGATCCGCTCATTGCCGCCCGACGCAGTGCGTTGGCTTGGCACTTGCTATGGCGACGTGGCTGTCTACGTGTCTGTTATGTTGATGTATTATGGCCAAACAACTGAGTCGATCATCATGCGACCTTCACCAGGTTGTAGCCCAGCCATTCTACTTTTCCTTAAAATATGACCCCGATAGCTTGAGGGGATCCCGGGGCGTCAGATGGGAGAGGGGTAGGTAAAAGTCGGAAAATCCGGTCTATAAATCGCAGTCAGCTCTTGACAGCACACAAGCGTCGGGCGGTTTGTCAGCGATAGCTGAGCTTCTTGTACCATTACGTGTTATCTGTATAGTTGCTAACACTGCAGTAAACACTAGTCTAGCGACTTTAGTGATCGTGTAATTATTGTGCGTCTCATCCCTTGTGTAAGTTTCTTATTGCTGCTATTCAGTTAAAGAATACACGTGTTAATCATACAATATTGTGAATATTATTGTGCCGCGTCGAATGCAGATTATTGCAACCTGTGAGCCCATAGCGTGGTATGTCTGTCAGTTTGTTACGCACCTAAGCTATGGAAAAACGTCTGAACGGCTCAACGTCCTGTTTTGAGTGGAAACTCTTGGGAACCCCAGACGCATTGTATTTTATGTGGATGGGGGCCCCATCGGCAGAAGGAGGTAAATGGTGAAAATTTTGCCCATTATAAAGTAGACCTATAAGAATTTTTTCGATTCTTTCACCAGACGGCGCTACCAAATTCGATGCGGCCTTTGCTAAATTACAATGGCCTCTTATTCATCAATTGACACTGCTAAAACTGATATCACCAACTTAACAGCCGTCCTTGCTCCGAAGGTTTGTTGCTATATACAAGCAATATAAACAATCAACTCTATTGTTTATTGCTTCAACAGCCTTTCGAAATTTATTTTCGTCCACGTCTAGGCAAGAACGAGAACATTACGTTTAGCCTCTTTGACATCTTTGCAGCCGAAGCTGACCGATAAAAATCGGCAAGAAGGTTTCACAAGTGTGGGATGACCGTGCGGGCACCGCCGGGCAGTAAGTCAACAAGCAGAGCCTGACCTTTCGTTCTGTCACTGCTGTTCGCGATTAGCGTCTGCAGTGCAAACACGCGTCTACACACATCATGGACTGAATATCAACCTGTTACCGTTATCTGCGTCAGAGAGCATTTGTCTACAGGCGCTGTCTGTCTTTCATCAGGAGGGGCCACGGCCGCAAATAGCGCCGAGCAGGCGTTCCGGGCGGAGCTCATAAAGATCAGTAAACACCACACGTGTTCATGGCCCGCGTTCACTGCCGACGTTGGTCCACGGTCCACTGGGTCGTCCGTGCTATCCCAGGATATGACTGCTGTTCAGACCGATACACGGCCCGTGTTGGAAAAACGGATGATAGCTAACTGGTCCGCAGGGTCACTGGATACGGCCGCACGGTCGAGCTGGCTGGTTTACGCTTAGCGTTAGGGTTAGGGCTAGGCTTAAGTTAGGGTCAGTTGTAGTGGGTTAGGACCAGATATCTCTCGGACAAGTGACCCTTCGGACCGGTAACATGTAGCCGAAAATGAATTGCGCAACAGTGCTTTTTCCCAACACCGGCCGTGAACACTGGACGTGTGAAACGAACTTGAAGGGTCGGTTGCCGGACGCCTCGAGAAGTTTGGCTCTTGGGCGAACGAGCGATAGATCAGCGTCGGTGACTGATCGGCGATGAGCGGCGCCGTTATCTCCGCTCACTCAGCTTCGCTCCTCGACTATATCAGCATCAGCAGCTCAGCTAGGAGTCTTTGTATTTAGAGAGCTGCTGTTTGCGGTATACATACGTTGTTCGTTTTGTCGTTTATCTATCGGACGTAGGCGCCGTTTGATGACTTGGGTTGCGGAAACTGAACGCGATGATTTGCAGGTGGCAGAGAGAAGATGCTGCGTGGAGTTATGTGATGAAGATGATGATGATTACTGCGTGTTGGCAGGCTATGATCACACACGCACATCACGGTCAGTGTGCTAGTGCTTGTAACAGAAAGAATGCAAACTAGTTTAATTCAAACGTTTTATTTCAAATAACTAATGCCATAATTGCCTAACTAATATAAAAAAGGTCAGCGAAAGAGAGAATTGAGACGAAGCAATGATACACAGCGCAATAATTAATAAAATTAAATCCAACAATAACTGTGTTCTCGAAATATAATAATATCAGACGCATAATGTACAATTATTTCAAATTTTAATACAAGGAAATGAGCATTGTTTTACTTACATTTTTGTTCATTTTGCTAATATCGTGATCTGACGCAAGTCACACAACTGACATAATTGTTAGAGATGCTCAGATGCATATGAAAATACGGAGTTTGAATATGATAATACATAACATTGCACTGTTCCGTTTTATGTCTCTGCCGAATGCCGATGCATTATGTTTTCGGGTCGTGCTGTCTGTCATTCCGTCTGTGATTGCGGTTCATGGTTGACCGTGATGCGAATATTAAATCTGCTTGGTGGCGGAGGCAATCGCATTATTTAAATGTGCTGTCTACATTTACTAGAAAAACACACGTCGACGATGGATCGAAAAAATAAACATAAATGTAAAAGAAACGGATGAAAGACAAAAGATAATTATGAGATCCAGCCGTGCGGGCATGAATATGTGAAATCTGGCAATATTTCAAATAACTGTTACTGTTTTATGCAACCGATATTTAGGCCATAACAAGAGGCCAAATGCATTTGGCAAAGGCTGCATCGAATGACCGCGCGCACACGGCACGCGTCGTACACTGCACGCGCTGCCGCCGATTTAAGCCGCGTGACACGCAGGCTGACATACAGACAGACAGACACCGCGAACATCGGTAAAAACAGTCATCATCTCATGCATTCGATGCAGCCTAACAATTGATTATAGTAAATAAAAATAAACTAATAAAATTGTAGTTGCGCTAAGCAGATACGTGTACGAGAAAATAATACGATTAACCAATCTCGGAAAAGCAGTTAGAGTGGCGCACATTTTGCATTTTGCAAGTAGGCTTATTCCACGGATTGCTGTCGTAGTCGGCTCCAACTGGCATAGCAAGCACTACAGTGCACCTTCGTATGTCTTCTGTTGAACTGTCTAAACAGAAAGACCAACTGAACTTGTTATATGTTCACTGATCTAAAACAGAAACCTACGTTCATCCGCATCCACTCGCCCCGTTTTCTGGACAGGTGATGACGTCATGGCCTAGTTTTAAAACCATTTCAGATAGTAGCGTTTTCGGCATCGCAATACACAACGACTGATGTCAGTTTAGCTAGTTCGGGTTTCTAATGATACCCACCCATTTCTTTCCAAAGTGGTGTTCCTCTGTTTTGCTGTCAGTTAGGCAAATACAAGGAAATGTTGCGTATTGCCGTTAGCCGTGGCTGGGCGCCAGTCACTCAGCATCTTTGCGTGTTTTATGACTTAGCAGCAGCAGCAGCAGCAGCCGCATGGACCTAACACAAGTAACCGATGCTTCTTAGTTCTGTTCAATTGATTTATTGCAATTCCAGATGGCGCTTTCCGGTCTTGTCGTGCCTATATGCGAAACTCAAACTATTGTTTACCGAGCCACATAGTGCAGTCACAGCAACGACGTCGTCTTCAATGAGTTAATGTTTAATTTTCTTAAAATTTTTGTACGATGGCCAGTTGTAAAGCTAGCTATTGTATGGTGATAGCTGGCTTTTATTACGGTTGATTTTTTAATGTAATTCGAATATGTATCTATCTTCACGGAGGTGATGGGAGTTACTCAGGTAACTGTAACTGTAGTAACTGTGTGGCTAGGATATTTTAACCGACAACTCTGTGAATAAAATGTGGGTGAAATTTAAACTAATTATCTGTGAAGGTAGAAAGCAATTTATTCTTGCCAGAAAAATACACAGCACAAATACACAGCACAAATGCAAAAAACGAATTTTCAACCCTTTTCTGCCGATTTAATATCTCTCGTCCAAAAGAAACATAGACTGCAAAACCGCTGGATTGACTCCAGGACAAATACTGTATATAAGGAATACAAAGTTACTCGCAATAAAGTAAAATCTGAAATGGCAAAACTTTGAAGACATTCCGACAGTATATTAATAAAAAACAAATCAAAAGTTAATGTAGGTGACCTAAGATTGACTAAACCCAATGGGATTAAGCTTTTAGCTGAAAATGATAGTCAAAAAGCAGCGGCATTACAAGATTTCTTTTCATCTGTTTATACACTTGTAACAAACGATAGCTTCAAATGCCCACCAAGTAAGATTAAAGCTAATATTAAGCAACCATTTGATCCTCTACTTAGGCCTACTCCAGAGTGTATTTACAACAAACTAGCCGAATTAAAAATTGATAAATCACCAGGGATCAACTTCACCAGAGAATTTTGTACGAGACCGGCGATGTTATAGCATATTCTTTATTTGCAATTGATTGGAAACTAGCTGCGGTAACTGCAACATATAAGAAAGGTCCTTAACACGATAATAATAATAATAATAAACAGATTTGTATAGCGCCGTAAGGTCGTAACTTCAGTCAGTCTAACTAATGTGTGCTGCAAGATTCTGGAGTTTGTAGTTAGAGACCATATGATGCACTATCTCATGTATGATGAATTATTAAGCAGTAAACGTTACTGACAATAAATAAATGGACAGAGTATCTGGAGCACGGAGGCAAATAATAGTAATGTATAGTGATATCGAAAGAGCTTTTGATAAAGTACCCAATAAAAGATTAATTTCTAAACTTAAGTCCTACGGCTTTGACAATGTTATGACTATGTGAATTCAAGATTTTTTTAAGATCTTGTAAGTTCAGTGTAAGAGTCAGCAGCAGCTACTCAGATTGGAACGCTGTAAACAGTGGCATTCCACAAGGAAGCGTTTTGGTCCCTTATTATTTCTTATATATATAAACGATCTTACTGAAAGTTGCGAGCCTTACTGTGAGATTTATTTATTTGCTAACGATACGCAGTTATATCGTCATATTTTAAATAGCAGAGATAACTGCTCCTTACAGAGAGCAATTGACTGTTTGCAATATTGGAGCCAACAATGGTTATTGAAGTTGGCAGAAATTAAAATAAGAAATTTATATATTTGGTACAGTGTAGAAAGATAGCTTTAAATAATTTGGAATCACTGTTGATGAAAAATTAACTTTCAGATATTATATAAACGAAAAAATAAATAAAGCATATGTCATGCTTGGTATTATTAACAGGAATTTTTTAACATGTGAACATCAATAGTTTTGTGTTATGTTATAAAAATATAGCAAGATCTCATCTAGACTTTGTGGTTCTGTTTGGGCACCATATAAAAAGGTGATACTCAGATGCTAGAGAAAGTTCAAAAAAGAGTAACAAAACTAATCCCGGAATTTTAAAAATATGGCATATATTTTGAGCGTCTCAATTTCTGCAAAATTACAACATTGTACTATAGGCAAATAAGAGGAAGTATGATTGAAATACATGAAATATTATCCGGGAAATATGATGCAGCTGTAATTCCTCGACTTAACAGGGAGCTCAGTTATGTCACCAGGGGTAATGATCTTAGGTAGGAGAAAGGTAGATCAAAGTACAACTTGTGCAAATATTGTTTCAGTAATAGAGCAGTTAATATCTGAAATAGTCTGCCTAACCGTGTTGTGTTGTGATACCGTTAATAAATTTAAATTTCATCTCGAAAAACTCTGGCAGTACCAAGATATTGTGTAATGTGTATGCCATTGTATGGTTATAAAGCTGAAATTTACGTAACCGGAAGCCGAAGTTTGCATCGTTAGAATCAATAATATATGACATTATTATTTCGTTAGTTTTGCATGTGTGATGCGGGCATAAAGGCATTGGCCCGCGCTCGTCATTCCTCTACGTCTACGTCTAGAATGATCCAAGTATTTGGCCTTGGTCTACTCTTGGCCCTTTGTGTTTGCGTATCTTTGGGGACAAATTTTGAGTCTTTGGTATCTTGGTTTTGCACTCGAGTACAGTCTTTATCTGCTAAAACTGGATGAACATTAGCAATGATCTTCACGACACACACACATTGATGAACGTTATAGAGTTCTCAGCTGCAGCTGCTGCAGCTGTCGTTGTCTCTCAGCAGTCTCTAGGCGCATACGTGGCCGCTTTGACGTTCGACCGTCGGTCGGATCAGTTGTTCGCTGACAACCGGCGCGGATGCCGAGCCCACACCCGTCCAGTTGCCTTATGCGCGTACTATACAAATATACCGAGTAGATATGCGAGATGTTGCCATATCGACATGTTGCCCATCTGTGATGCAGCGAAAACACGAGCATATGCATTAAAGACCTCTGAGACGGCATGCTCCCGTCTTTGTGCTTTGTGATAGATCGGTTGCTAACTACACCGTGTTCAGACAGAAACGTTTCCCTTTTTATTCTACTATAGTTTCTACAAAATTTGACCAATTACGTATTTGGCAGTCAGTATACTGAGATGACATCTCTCTTCTCTTTGACGCCATCGAAGATGCCCAACTGCACGCGTCACTATCGCTGGTTGTAAATACCGAGAACAAAGTAGGTCTTCCGCATCAATGAATCAAATACTAAATACATGTGTTATGACATAGAAGACAACGCCAAACTAATTGCTAACCAACAGGAGCTTAATATAGGCTAGTAGGTGACGTCTTAATAATTTTTCCTTGTTCCAGTTGTTCTACTTCTTCACAGTTGTACGTACGCCTATAGTGTCGATTGATATTATGTCGGACATCCGTAGATTGCTGTAGCTATTGTCTGAACACGGTGCTTAGCTGCTGCAGCCTGTATATAGCCTATGCCTCCTGGCGTGATGCTCGTCATCCCAGCATGGGGCGCTGCCAACATCAGTCACCCTCTGTCGATTGATGTTGAGCTGCGTACCACCTCCTTGCAACATGTTGATACACTGTGCTAACGAAATGCAAGAACTGTGGGCGATTAATAGTTTTAGTCACGTGTGTTCCAGATTCGTCATCATTACCTGCCGTTTTACGTTCAACATATAGTCCAAAAACAGAGAACTAATCTACCGTCGCGTTTTGTAGAGGCTAGCGTTACGCACCGATGAGCCAGCTTTGCAACAGCGATACTGCGTTTAATTGATGCTGTCGGCGTACCGAGCGTGTATGTGTCTGTCTGTGATCCATTTCCGCTGCTATCCGTACCGTACTGCTTTTCATCTTGCCGCAGCTGCAGTACCCGCCTCCTATATCTGTTTACGTCAGCGTCCTATTACAACGTGCGTCACGAGGCGCGCTATCAGTGTGCCATTATATAAGCTCTTATCTTAAGTGCGTCTTCGCTGGTGGAGCTACCAACAAAATATCGTTCCTACAAATTCGCACATGTTTACTTGTCTGTCATATATGACGCTAGTAAGAGCGGAAATAAAAAAGTAAAATAGACCTGCAGAGTACATTTTTAGTGTCTGTTAACGCCACACGTCTGCGGTTGTGTTTAAGAGATAGAAAGTGTATGCATTGTTACTTACAGCCGGCGGGTCGGGGCGCCCAAGACGGTCGTCGCCCAAATATAATAGTAGGTCATTTCATCTAGCAAAGTCCTTGTTTGGCTAAATTTCGTATTGCTTATTTTGTACTCCTTACTTTCAGTCTACGCGCTAAAAATAATTGCGTCATTTTTATTGGTTGAAAACATAATAATAATTGAGTTTTACTTTCAAAAGAGAACGCTGATGTGAGAAATAAGTCGCCGAGATTGAACCAATTTTCCTCAAGAACGATAGTAACTACGACCATTTAACTTGTCGCTTGTCCACCTCTATGCTGTCAAATAGGCCTATATTATAGCTTTCTCACATTCCCACGCAACATATACTGCTTTCCAGTGCCTAGCCGCGTTCACAGTGCGCGCAGTACCACAGGTGTACGCAGAGCCCTGTGAACGTTGTGTGGTACCGTACCGTATGATATCGCACGGCGTCATACGGTACGGTACCGCACAACGTCGCGGACACATATAGCTAATCCGCAGAGCATACGCAAGTGTCCGCATCCATGCAGTATATATAGAGTATATATA
>Ga0126335_1001825_pt1 | contig 12311 bp, 8 predicted proteins | sample OlaspJWI45metaG_FD_108409 | JGI IMG/M metagenome (GOLD analysis project Ga0126335, IMG submission 108409) | Marine gutless worms symbiont microbial communities from Oahu, Hawaii - Olavius sp. 1 OAHU.JWI-45 metaG | ecosystem: Host-associated > Annelida > Digestive system > Unclassified | place...
GACCAACTCCGTCGTGACAACAACGTTCCCATTGCGACTTTGTGGAGGCAAGCCATCGGTCGCGGTCACTCGAGAGCGACGCTACGGTCCCAGCCGACTACGCGTTAACGACGACGACGACGTATTACCCGATTAGTAGAATTAAATTTCCTTAAATCATAACAGCAGTGATGTTGAATTATCTAAACTTTTGGCTAAAGTAATTTAGCAATGACCATACATCGGACCGCGGCGGACTGTGGCACTATGATGACGACTCGTCAGATTTGAGATTTTTTCCCTATGTTCTTTCATAGCAAAGATTTCAAAGAATATATAAATTGTCTTTATTGATCGGCCGAGTGTAGTCGACGTTTATGCACTATCATTGGAACCGGATGTTGTCACAGTGGAGAAATTTGTTTGTCATGTTAGTTATGACTGTAGATGTTGAATTTTGAGTCGGTACTATGGTAATAAATCAGAATATTATGTTTTCCGGCGCTCCTGGAGATCCATTACCTCACCTGGAAAGTAGGCTACTTACCACACCCTAACTCTAAATCCTAAAGTCAAACTGTAACTTTAAAACCTAATGCCGATGACAAACATACAAGAAACTTGTACAAGTACATCAAATTTTTGATGCAAGTTTCTTCTACAAGAACATAAAACAGAACGTGTTCTATTTTGTGCAAGAAACTTGCACGACTGTGCAAGAAACTTTCACAAGAAAAATTTTGCTGCAAGTCGCTATGACAGACATGCAAGTTTCTTGTACAAGTTAACGTGTACAAGTTTCTTATACAAGTTTCTTGCACATGTGTCACCGGCATAACCCTAAATCTGACTCCTAACCTTAACTCTATCCCTGAACCAGTAGCCTATTTCCAGGTGAGGTAGTGGATCTCCAGGAGCGCCTGTTTTTTTATTAGTATCTGAAAGTCTGCTGTATAATTGGGTACATTTCATATGTAGGCGTCGATTCCGCTATACACGTTAAAACAATAACAATGACGTTAAGGTTTAAACAGTAATGTTTACTGCAGTTACATGTGAAATTAGGCGTTTGTGCATTAAAAAATGTGAAAAAAACTGCAGTTAGTGTTAACGGCTCGAAAACAGCGAAAATCATAAAAGTTGATAATAGCCGGCAGCACGTCGCCGAAATGTCAACGTGCTGCAGAGTAATATCACCTTTTATGATTTTTGCTGTTTTTGATGCGTGAATGTCGCCGTTAACATTTGTATAAACTGCAGTTTTTTACATTTATGTTTGCTGTTATATTACATTTAGGGCTGCTGTCATCTAAACATAATAGAACATGAAGTTTCGACTGTCCATAAACAGTTACAGACTCTTGTCTTCGATATGCACAGAAATTTCAAACCTCTAACTTCAGTTTCTGATATGGTGGCATCCCAAAATTCCAAAAAGGGCATGTGACGCTGCCCCCTTGTCACAAACGGGTCAAAACCTCTGACCCTGATTTGTCTATTCTGTGTGCAACTTGTACGGGTTTGCTGCTATCGTGCCAATCTGTATATTGCCCATTGTAGAATACAAAACGTCCAGTGTGCCTACGCTGTGTATCGTGACCTGTTGGTGGGGCTCCTTAACAGCCACATATTTGGAATCCCCACCCCAATTTGTCTATTCAAAATACAACTTCTGTGGCACTATGATGACAATTAAGGGCTCTGCTCATGGGAGAATTTTACTGTTAACGATTTTAGGTCGAAAATTTTAGTCTGTTTTGGGGCTAAAATTGACCTTTAGGGGGGAAAATAAGGGGCTAAATATTATTCTTGATTTTTCTAACCCCCAAAACGCACATCCTTGCCTGGGACCACATTTTTTGAGCATTCTGCGAAATATCCATTTAGGGGTCTGACCCCTAGGTTGGTTGAGAAAAAACCCATATGGTATATAAAAAAGTGATGCTTATACTAATTTTTAAGTTGCTCCCCCAAAGACCCCCTTGGGTGGAATGATACCAAATTTGGCACACTGGGTTGCCTTTGCTCATTACGCATCTACTAGATTTGTATTTAGTAAGGCTCTGTACTGTAGGCCTATTAAGGTAAATGTTCTGTAAATGTCATGTAAATATCAGACCCCAAAGCAAAAAAGCCCATAAAATTAAAAAAATGGAAAAACCTGGTGTTTACCAGTAACTAACTGGTCTGCACCAGCACCAAATTTCCACTGACACTGACATGTACATGTATATTCAATACAACATTGCTGTACATCCACAACACTGATGTACTGAAATCCACGTGCAAATAATCACTGCACGGTAATTTAGATGTAAAGTTGCAGTACCATCTAGACAGTACTTTAATTTTGAGGCTAAAGTGCCGTCTGGATGGTACTTTAGCCAGTGTGTTAATATTAACCCAAATTGTTAACCCTAATACTAACCCTGATCCTAACCTGTCTTACCGTAACCTTAAGTTTGAACATCTACATGTGAACATATTATTAGTGTGCATGCACCTGTGCAAAGTTGACATGTGGAAATAAAATTTAAATGTTTTATTAAATGTATAATTAAACAAACGTGGTGTGATTATCCCAGCTGCTGGTAATGGAAAATTGTAATCCCGGCAGGCTGTTGGCGCTCGTGATTGTGACCAAGTGACAGTTGCAAGTTGTTTACCTTGCATGTTTGAGTGCACATCAATGCTTGGTTTTGGCTTATTTGTTAGTGCTAGCATAATAATTGCGGTAAATAGTGTGCTTTTGGATTAGGGTCAGAGTTGGGGTTAGGATTAGTGCTGGGTTTTGATTTGGGGTTATGCTAAGAAAGTGCCGGGATTCTGCTATTGGTAGCCAACAGTGTATACGTGGCATTAAACAAGTCTATTGTGTGTTTGTACAGATTTCAACACTGCCATGTTTGACATAGATTTTTGAGTACTAGACACATTTTAACTAAAAATGATTAATTATCTTATGATTGTGTGAACTTTTTGCTTGTTTTAAAATATGTAATATTTGTTTTTGTGCCTTTAGAGTTTTCCGTATCCATCTCTTCAGCCAGAACCATCGGGAACTGCTTTGTTCACAACGAAAAATGGCCCCGGTGGAGTACCAGATCGCATGATAGAGGGGTAAGTCTCAAATTCTGAATTTTGCTGTGTTGCATAGTCTTCATATTATGCTGTTGTTTAGAGTTTTATGTTCCTTGTATGTTTATACAACCCGTCTCAACATTGTTAACAAAAAGTTTATACTGATATGTGTATAGCTCATGGAAACTTGCAGTGTTGATTTCGGCTCCAGGCAGTTGCAGTAGTCAGTTCACAGTGATGGGAGAAAATTTTTTTAACGATATTTAGCTAATGTGGTCATCTGTGCGATGTCTTTTGAGAATTTAAGATGCTAGTTGTTACTCTTTTTCTCACTGCTAGCCTCTTTATGTGCCAAGTTTGTTTACAGTGGGAGTGACGATTACAGTAATTATGGCTGGCTAAGGGAAAAAACTATACCAAAAGAAACAATTAATGCATTTATAGTCTCTGTATATGGGTGAGCTGGACACGTGATGGACCTTTCTGCAAGATGGTCATTAATTTGTATGTTTGCTAAAGTTGTGAAAGCTGCAATAATTATAGTAGATCAAAATAAGTAGATTGTAAATTTGTTTTGTAACAGTGCATTACTTCAGTGACTGAATGTTTGTATTCACACGTGGCTATTATATGCAGTGGATGGTTTGCATGTTGCATTTAATTCTGTAGTTTGTTTGTTGGCAGGTCTCCAGTAGTGCCACAAGCAAAGACTGCTGTAGCTGAGAGTCATCCTCTGGAGTTCTCTGAGAAACATGTGTGTAATGTGTGCCTGCTAATGACTGAACAAAAACCACGTAGTTTAAGAAAACTGATGAATTGTAAGTTGTTAATACTGTTTGAAAGCTGTTCACAGCAAGCTTGTTTGAATTATTTTACTTGTCATATTTGAAGTATTCGGTTGTTTATATTCATTCTAACTGGATAAACTGAAATGCCTCAAGGCATACAACACTGCCGATATTCATCTTTCTTCCTGTAATAAAAAAATTGTATGGGTCTTAGTTAACGAAAAGTACCTAAATATTTTAGCAAGTAACAAAATGGTTGTTATTAAAATGTGAGTAACTATATTTCATCAATGATAATCTTTTTCCTTACGGTCAATTAGTTTAGTTGTGTTATCTGCTTTGGGTTGACCGAAATGTGACATGTACATCACTGGAGACAATGTTTTAGTTAAGGATTTGAGAACACATCACAAAAGATTAAGCTTTAAGAACTATCTTCTGATGTACCCTTGAACCATTTTGTTCTGTTGCCATTCTGTGAGCTGTTAAGTCGTTTAGTCTGTTGCCTCTGTTAATAGTCCATGTATATAATATGATTTACAGAGAACCAGAACACGAAATGGTAATGATATATGGTCATAATAATGAACGTATTTTGTTCAAATTTTCTCATTATGAATGTTGTGTTTAGTGGAATGAGAACCAGATGAAGCTAGACTTTGCAGTGTTGCGCAACAGGCAAGGCATATACGCTCCACTGCATCTGCAGAACGAACTTGATGTGGCTAATCGGGTAAATGCAGTTTCACTGTTGTGACACTGGTTTACAAAGTGTGAGTTATCAACACAGGCTGCAGGCATGCAAACTGAGTTAACTCTGTAATGCAGTTACAAAAGGATATCTTTTGATTGAAGATGGATGGTGTGCATTTTTGAAAGCTTTTATAGCTGACTGCATGATGTTGAAACTCTAATTGACCTACGTATTACGAAGATGTACCGGCAAACTGAAAGTGAAGTTCTAGGTTGAGGCATTCACAAGTCACAACCTGAGCAAGACATGTGCAAACAGATGCAACCATGTTGCTAACACAGGTGGTAATGATGATACTATTTTATTAATAATGTACAGTTCACATTCTATACTGCCATGCATTGTAGCTAGTTTGATGTGTAATTGACGTCTAACGGCAACCAAAAAGGTGCATAATGACACTTTGCATCGAGCGTCCACTTTGCTGCATTCTGTGTGCAACAGATACAGCGACTTCCTGGTTTGCCATCATCCAACCTTATGTCTGATGTACTGAGAAGACGACTTGATTCCACTAGTTTTGAAGACATACGTATTGGTACGTACGTACCTATGGTGTTTTCTAATTGTTAAATATTGTGTGTTTCTACATGCCGGTGCAGTAAGGCTTTGTTTGTTGTTCATGCTCTAAATGTCCTATGATCAAAATACTCAGACGGCAGATCGTGAAGTGAGATGCCATTCTGCACTTATATTCTGTTCTGTAATTTTTGTCTGTACATGGTTTAGGAGTACTTTTTCGTAATAATTGATTTGTATGCTTTATATAATATACACATTTGTCAGCCACATTACATGACTTTGCATGCACTGATCCTGGTTTAATGTATATCTAGTATACGTACACATTTATGATTATACATCGACAGATGAGTGTGGTAAGATGAGGTTTCACTGTACTTTAAAAAACAAGTAAGGTGACTAACGTCACAGAGTCCTCAGTGCTCCGCACTGTCTAAGGCAGTGTGTGGAGAATCCACTCGCACAATGTTTGTTGCAAATTTTGCCACAATTAAAAAACTTTCCAAAAATCTTAAGTGCACGCGTCATCCTCGTACTAGACACCGGTGACCTTCGTGCCAAATTTGACGTTCTTAGGCCTTCTCAGTGCCGGGATATTGTTTGGAGATAAACAGTCACCCACCCAGACAGGCACCCAGCTTATTTTGCCATCCATGAACCTCAGTGCTCTGCACTGAGGAAATATAAGAATGAAGTGGTTATTCTTGTATTTCTAGGTTTCCATAAACCATGTTGTGGTGATTGTAGACCAGATGGATGCAGAACGGATGGATCTACAGCCACATATCCAGATGGAGAGACGCCTTGGACTATTGTAGGTCACTCTGGAGACTCTCACGGACTTGCTGATGGACTTTTTTGTGTTTGTTGCCAAAGTCCATTGACAAATATCTGATGTTGTAACTAAAGTGTTCTCGGTATTCACAAACTGTGCTGTTGGAAGATATATTACTTTCGAAGCAGTATGTTCGTGTTGTCTGAAATGAACTTTTGTAAAAGGGATGCAAAATGTACACTGTAAAACAAATTGTCGGAAATCTGCAACATCTGTTAGAAGCATGTTATTCCACTGAGTACAATCAGACAAATATATACGATGTTTGCCAATGAGGCACACACAATGACTAACGGAATACATATACAGTGACAGTACACAAAGGCTATGATAGACGTACACTGTTACACAAAAGACATTAGGTTGCGAGTATTCAAAATATATCAAATAAAAGCAGATGTCTTGAATCAATTCTACCAGATATTGTACTTACAGTTAGCAGCAGCTGACACATATCTTACTATATAATATTTTCAACAAAGTATCAATGTACACTGTGTCTCAAAAATGGGCAGATTGTGAAGTGAGGTGCCATTAAATGTATCACAGTAATGCAGCTCAGGTAGTAAAAATATCTGACACAGGATTTAGAATTTACCATAAAATTATTAATACAGCAGAGTACCAGCCATGGCAACTATGCATTGCTGTCACAGGTTATTCACCAAGTTGACACAAACTTCTCACATTATGTTAGTAGTCGAAGAAGAAATTTTGACTGTGCTGAAACCGAATGCTATTGCATCAATTTTCAACATTACAAGAATGCCAGTTTTTTTCTCAGACACAGTGTACACTACTAAACATAGGTATATTTGTTTAAATACTTACTATATAACAAAAAATAACAATAAATATGCTTAAGGTACATGCATGTTAATACTGTAAATGTTCTGGCATAAAACAACCGGTTTGCTACATTTGATATTTCAACATCACTTTTCATTCTGCACTTGAGGAGAGTCACTATCAAGATGATTTTGCTGCTCATTACATTTTTGTAGTATAAGTGACTGAGAAGAGGCTTAATGTCCCACTCAACACATTATAAGTCATTTCGGGGACAATTTTTACTGGCCAGATGACCCAACCAACAGCATCAAAGCACTGAAGGAAGTCAGTTGGCTGCTGAGATTATAACAGTAATATTACTATGAATACTGTGGCCAACTGTGATACGGGTAGGAGTGTTGTCAACAGTCACTTCACAGTGCTAGAAGAGTGGACAGCTCTGATCCCAACTCAGAACAGTTTGTTCACGTCATATTCACATTACCTCAAAACTGCTGTAACTTCTCTCAGATTAATTCATTTTAGCAAAGTTAATTAAATAATGACAGAACATTAGTTGTCAACTACAAAATTTGTAAGAAATACTAACTGATGTTGAAATATTAAATTTTGCAGCAACAGGTTGTTTTCTGTGTTGTATGTTAATGAACGTTTCAAATAACGTGAATAATATCGTTGCATTAAGTCTTAATAAAATATACTTTGGTGTTGGGACATTTGGCACAGTCCATACAGATTACACTGCACCACGTACAGTCCCAAACCAAACAAGGTGTTTTCTTCTGTAGATGCTGCCAGACAGGAACACCAGATACATTAGTACGAGTTTACCAACACCAGTCACTGAAAAATGTGCACAAAAATGCAGTTAACTGCTTAACAGACACACTGCCATATCATTTAAAACACATGATAAATCACAAATAAAAACAATGATACTGACTTCACATAACACACTAGCACATGATTTCACTGTCATTTTCCATGTGTGCAGGTATACCTATTTCAGCTGGTGATCAGTCAACTTAGGTCTCAGTCTCCATGCTCAACAAAACAAACAATGCTACATGTTAGAATCCATATCGGTTCATTACAGCCATATATGTCATGGTTATAACATGGATAAAGTTCTTCATTCAGACAGTTGAAATGTTTCAAACAATACTCGGGCATGGAAGTATCCCCACTGAACTTCGCACTTCAGACATTTCACTCAGAGATAAACTGAAGACATTCTTGTTTACAGTATGACTGGCATTAGCTGTGTGGCGCAACCTTGTGCTATATAAGTGTACATAATAATAATAATGCTGAGTACCAAAATAGGAAAGAACAAGCCACCCATGGGGAGTGATGCTCAGCTAGCTTCAGTAAGGAGGGTGATCACAGTTCAGTAGATTGCTGCATGCAGGATTACAAGTCTGTGTTTAGCAGTTATGATTTGCAACACCCTGGTTAACAAACACACATGCAGTCTGAACAGTCTATATGATTAGTTCAGCCAGCCGAGGTAACAAAATTGATGCTTTTATTTACTGTTGCAAAGCACAGCAATTTCTATTAAGGTTGGCAATGATATAAATGATATGCAGTTTCAGAAATAAAATGTAACGTGCATGCACACATATGCAAAACTGTAAAATAGTGCTATACACAACACTTGATGAATGTTATAGGCATACTACAAAATCACATAAAATAAGTCACATGCACAGCACGCACCAAGATGATCATTTCTGATAAGATGTGATACACAAACTTAATTACAGAGTTTCAGTTTAATAAACACAATATTGTGCAATTAAATTTTAACACGGCTAAGTTATAAAAACAGAAATAAAACAACAAAGATGCTATAACAATAATTAATTAGTTCAATTGTCTCTTGCAACACAAAGTCAGGAAAAGAGTACCCTCCCATATCTTCATTCAGTGGCAGTAGTGAGTGAGTAAATGCTTAACGTCCCACTCGACACATTACAGGTCATTCTAGGGAGTGTTTTTACAGGCCAGATGATCCAGACAAGTGACCAAAACATAACATCCATTACAAAGAGCATCAGGATTATCAGGATGGACACAGATAAAAAAGAATTGTCAAAATTCTGCTGGAAACAGCAGCAGACCAAAGAGCAATTTCTATAAAGGCTGGCAATGATATAGTTCCAATAAGACATACTAACAGACAGACCGGTTGGGATATTAGTATGAAAAGTAAGAAGCACTGCAAGATACAACGCAGTCGAGACACTCGAAAAATACAAAAGCCTGAAGTTAAAATACAGCAACATGTTACACGATGATAAAATCAACAAGCACGCAGTACAAAAGTTAAAGCAATCGGACTGCAGCAACCTACCAGTCTACATATATCCTAATACTCTGAATGCACTTCTGTCAGCAGCAGTACATAAAGACACCAACAGCCACAGACAATTAACACACAGCATATCAGCACAATACAAGATACAGTAGCAACCTTTATCAAAGCCTGGAAAATATGGAAAACTAGTCCAATGGCATTTGCAGAATGCTAACTGTTACAAACTCTACAACAGCTGAAGAAACAGCAAAAACACACCCATCTCAAAGAAAGAGTGCAGTGAACTTAGAAATTAAAATCGATTCATTTTGGAAAAATGACCACCCAATTTGGCGTACGTATTCCAGGAAAAAGCTATAAAAATTATGATAAAGTATGATAAAGCAAAATTACAACAAAGCAAAATTTCATCATTGAAACATTTGAGGTGTTGAAAACAGTAGACAAATATAAGTAAGATTTATAAACGACACCAAAAAGCAGAATCACTAGACACATAATTGAACTTTTTGTCTTTGCATGTTGCTGAAGAACCAAAGATAACAAACAATGCAATACATCATAAACGACACAATAAAAACATACAAAAATAAACGTATCTGTCTTTGATGATTTTCCCCGAGCTCATACAGCGAAGTGGCTAATGGGTTTCGTAGCACAATTTCAGTTTCATTCATTACTGAACGGACTAGACTATTCACAAAGAGTTGGATTTGTACAAAGTAAAATTAGACATTCCCAGGGACACTGCTGAGACTTGGCAATGTTACCACAAAGATATAAACTCCTTGAGAATTATGGCCAATAGAATGAGATATACACCAACATTAGGCATGGCAACAATATCCAGAGTAAAACACTCATCCATTATACTCAAGTTGCTCAGAATTAACCACAAGTGTCAATGCCACAGTTCATATTTTCAACGTTCATATGTCCTGAAATTGCTCAGTTTCAATCTAATTTTAAAAAATATTTCAACGGAGGTGGCAAACACGACATGCATGACATTTATACCCTAATCCAATCCCACTCCTGTTGGACAGAATTGAATAAAGAATACATGAAAAGAAGCAATACACATACACTGTCAACTGTGAGTCTCAGAATGTCGGTGGTACTGACATTTTGACACAAACAGTTAAGCACAATGACGGAAGAAGATAACATGTTCGTGAAATCAACGGGACTGGAATAAGTTATTTTCAGCCGGACGTCTTACGGTTACATGTCACTGGTCCGAAGGGTCACTGGTCCAAAAGATACCTGGTCCTAACCATTACAGCTGATCCTAACCTAATCCTAACCTGAAACCTTATTCTGACTGTGACCCTAACCCTGACCATAGACTCACCAGCTAGGCCATGCAGCCGTATCCTTTGCAGCAGTAACCCTTCGGACCACTGTCCCCTATCTTACGACCAAACTCACTCGCAGCACAGCAGCAGATACCAGAAAAGTTACAGTTGCATACAAGCACCGTCTACGTTTAACGTGGTCAATGCTATGTATTTTCAGTGTTTTTCAGTGCATCATTTTCATCATGTCTACATAGAGGTGTGCCGTGCTGAAAATAGCCTATGCTTGAACTACAGACAATGAAACTCAGCTGTATGAAGCTGTGTTGTTAATGTTCACTAGCTGACAGCATCAGCTGGCAGAGATGTGTCGGTGCGTGTGGAAGTATGTGTGGTCGGTTTCTCCTTCAGAATGGAACTATCAGCAGCATTTGCAGTCACTGTCAGTCCTACAATATAGAAACATCACATTGTCTGCACAGAAACCTGACTATAAACCACGTCTTTATACAGACTTATTCAAAGCACAAATATAGCGATGTGCTAACACACTTTAGACTGCAACTCAAACTTAGTTTATAGCAATTACAAAGCTTTACTGTTCATAATAATGCTTTAATAGCAGTAATATAACATCTTATTCCAGCCAAAACAGCCCAATAACACAAAGTCAAATCAGTCACCAGATAGACCACAAAGGTCTCAACAATTAAAGGCATATAGTCTCAAACTTGGTTCAATCCTGCATTACAATTCGGAGTACCACTTACGGGTAGCCCTAATACACACCACCCTCATGCTTTAAACAATCCACAGCAGTTTCTCTGAACTATTACAATTTTTGCTTATTTGGCTACATGAAACAAAGAGATAAGACTACCATTTTCACCACATCATGGCCTGTTTGTGGTCACTGACAGCTAAGGTCAGCTGATCCAACCAACAGTGTCAAAGCAGTGAAGGAAGCAAGTTGGTTGTCAACATCAGGCTTCAATCCTGCCATAACCACTCCACCGCGTTGCAACAGAAATGCAAGACTTTGCAACCACATCTAAACACAGTGCAAGGGTCCCAGCATGACAAAACCCAATCTGGTGTCTCTTACAATTCGAACACACAAAACAGACTTCATACCTTGTGTGGTCAGATTTGCTTTATTTCTGTCATCTTCAACGTAGATTGCAGTGGCCAGGAAAAAGCCGCCACCAATAACACAGACAAAACATGTCATGTAGAGCGCAAACTGAAGGCTGGAGTAATCCGTGACAAAGTCTTTGTGACCAAAGTGTAATAGGAAACCATCAGCGATCTGTATTGTACCAACAAGTTAACAGCACCATCATGACATGCACTGTACAATGGCTTGGATATTTTTATACAGCATGACAGCAATTAAGTAAGCAAGTAAAACTCACTGCACACCATATGTAGATGAATGCTATTTGTAGGCATAATTATGTCAGACGTCACGCATAATGCAACTGGTAGTATATGTGGGATGTCATTACCAAAAGTAGTGGACAGTACATTAAAGGTACTGATTTGGTACTCTGCTGCTGCATGTGTTGAGCTCTAGCTATAGTTGCTTGCTTGTAGCTGTTAATGATGATGATGAAAACCTTTATTCACCGAAAATACACAGTAGATATAGACAGGATACAGATATGTACAAAAGACAAAGAAAGAACAATAATACGCAATATACACTACAACATGGCAGTGGCTAGATTCTTTAATACTACATTGTGACTATGCTGTGCAGTGTACAGAAAGTTTCTATGCCTACTGACTATAGTATCAGCAACATCAGACTGATCACTATACTTGTAAATATCATCTAACAAACAAAATTTCACTTTGTAAATTTTACACATAGCAGTATTAAAAGCTACATTAATACTCGCTAACTCAGAGCGAGTCCAATTAATCACATCAGCAC
>Ga0126335_1001826_pt1 | contig 12311 bp, 11 predicted proteins | sample OlaspJWI45metaG_FD_108409 | JGI IMG/M metagenome (GOLD analysis project Ga0126335, IMG submission 108409) | Marine gutless worms symbiont microbial communities from Oahu, Hawaii - Olavius sp. 1 OAHU.JWI-45 metaG | ecosystem: Host-associated > Annelida > Digestive system > Unclassified | place...
ATTGTATCGTATCGTATCGGCACTGTGGGCGCAGGCTGTTGCCTCTATGCCCACATCTATATACATAACATAATAAACGATACAATCACACTAAGAATAACTTTTATTTCCGCTTCCCAAAAATGCTGCTTTAAAGTTATACAAAACATCTTGGTTAAACCAAAACTTATCTAATCGCATCTTAAAACAGTTAGTTGATGGTGCTTCAACAACCAAGGATGGTAAGGAAATCCACGAGTTAACAATTCTATCTGTAAAAATATTTTTTAATATCATAATTGAATACATTTTTGTAACTTATATATATTACCTCTAGTATGAGAAACTTGACTCATCATCAAGCTTGGTGCCACTGCCACAGCAGTGTCATATAGTCCATGTAGTATTTTATATGTTTCAATCATATCATCTCTATGTCGACGATATTTTAGTATTGGCAATTCCAAGTACTCTAATCTGTCTGTATATGGTAAGTATTTACACTCATGTATTAATTTAGTCGCTCTCTTTTGAACTTTCTCCACTACCTCGATTAAATATTGCTTATAAGGAGACAAAACTGTATTGGCATATTCCAAATAAGACCGAATAAAGCTTTATACAGTAAAACAAAAGCAACTTTAGGGCCTATCTACACGCTGAAAATTGCGTTTAATGATGCCAAGAATACTACACTATAATGCCTTATTAACCTTTTCAGTTATATGATCAGAAAAGGACAATTTGCTATCCACAATTACTCCCAGGTCTCTTACCTTATTACACCTCTCTAAATCAATGATCATATTATCCACAGCTGCCGATTGCCGAATATTTTACTTGATTATTGTATTACTGCAATAAAGTATTTGTATAATCTTTTAAATTTATGTTGCAGTGTGTAATAAAAATGACAACCGCGAACGGTATCGTATCGGTGTTTGGGCATAGAGGCTACGGCCTGCGTGGCTGCGACTTCGTCTAACTTCTTTAGCTTGCTTTGTGTAATTTTTGCTTTATATGCGATATTTAGCCAGACCTTTTTTGTCAGATATACTTTATGCTGTTATATATTCTTGGCTAAGTGGGCGTGGTCTGTAGTTTTTTGAGTGTACTTCTGTCGTTGTATTTCATAGTTAATAATTCATTATGAGTTCAGTGCCAGCACGCCCTGCGCCACCGAAACCTACACCGAAGCCTGGTTTGTTTAATACGTGCAGCAGAACGCGCTTTATTTTATCTAAATAAACAAACATAGCCAACTTCCTGGTCGCCCAGTGACATACTGTTTACAGTTATATCGTCTAGTTTACAGTCAACTCGTTCCCAAGGCTAACCTTACCCTATGCCTTGACCCTAAACCTAACCATAATCTTTACTCTAACCCTTGGCCTAATCGTGACTAACCAAAACCCCAACGAGTTGACTTGGAGACGAGTTGACTGCCACCCGACATTTCTTGGGCTGATTTATTAATATCGGCCGCTTCTTGAGGATAAAAGTTATGTAATGCTTAGAAAACTAGTACCCAGCTTATAACATAACTCAAACAATTCGTGTGATACTTTACAATCTACATTCACTGACTGTTATGTGTGCATTGTTAAATAGCATGCATCTGTTAGTGTAATTAGTAAAAGGAATTTGCATTTTGCTCTGTAGGTCAGGTAAAAGTTGTCCGAGCATTATACCGGTATGACGCTCAGCAGGTTAGATTCTTCTGTGATCCCATTCACCTTTACTTAAGTTGTGAAGATGTTGTGTAAAAGAGTCGCTGCTGGAATAAAAGGGATTTTCTCATTCATTCACAGACTGTTGAGTTTGTAGCCAAGAGTAGACAAAACTCCAAAGTCATAAATGTTAAATCTGGCAAATAAAGTTTTATGACAAATTGCAGTATTTATTGTTTGTTATTGTTATTCTGTTGTTAGTATTATACATGGAAAGCTAAGTGGCATTGCACGTCATCGTGGCACAGTTGTGTGTGTATTGTTTAGAATGACGAACTTTCATTTGATGAAGGTGACCTTCTCTACATTCTGGACATGTCAAATGCCGACTGGTGGAAGGCTAAGTGTGGTGATGCAACAGGCCTTATTCCCAGTAACTATGGTAAGCAAAACTTAGTATGGGATTTACTCTCTTTGTTTGTAACTGCATCATTTAGTGTTTGTTGTATTCTTCTTAAACTTTTATATGTTGTTGTAAAATTTTAAAATTAAGGATCGTAAGACACATTGACAATTAAGTTCAGTTGACTATACTGTCTGAGTGAGCATTTAGTAGTTTGGAGACAGTATTAGTTTGATTTGGAGACCCAGATTGTTGCGTGGATGGAGTCAACAAGTTTCGTGTTTGAACTTGTGATGTCATGGTTTGAATCAAGGACATAGCACGTGACTGACTATTATTCAAAGTACTGTTCTTAGTCGAAATAACAACTAAGTAAATATATCCTGTTTCTTGGCTGTCAGGAATCCGAACCAGATAGTGAAAAGTGGCCAGATATCCGGCCAGAACCGTATACATCTAGATATCCAGTACATTTCTAGCTGGAAGTAATGACAGCCTACTACTCATTTTGTCATCCAAGCTGGCTTGTAATTATTTCTTTCTGCCTAGTAACCAGAATTGGCCCCATACGCTCGTCTTCTGAGTATGGGACTTCCTTTATGTTTTACAGTGAGCAGAAAACATGATCTGGATGGTGGGTGCATCTTTTCGCACTTACACCATAATGAACTGAGCTTCACAGTGTGTCTGGTCTTGTAGTACAAGATAGCATGGAAATGATAGACAATCCACTACATGAAGCTGCAAAACGTGGCAACATCGATTTTATGAATGAGTGCATCAACAACATGGTGTGTTGTCTTTTTTATGTTTTTTACTGATTTAGATTCTAGATATATTAACTCAAAACAGACGTCAGAATTTATGGTGTTAAGGAAATTTGGATCAAGTTTTAATTTCATCAAATTTTGATGCAATTGTTTGTTAAGTGAATACGGAAGAATTTAGTCTCAGGGTCAGTAGTTTTCTCTGCAACATCAGGAGGGTAAGAAGGTGCATTATCCGAGGACTGTTTTGTCTTGTATTGTGTACCACATTTGGCCATGGTTGCATGCGTGTGAAAGATGTCTTTTGTACATTTTTATTCTGTTAACTAGGGTTAGTATCACCTGTCATTGGTGAACTTATGGACTGTCTGTAGATGTCAGTTAATGGACTTGACAAGGCAGGTTCCACTCCGCTCCACTGGGCATCACACGGTGGCCACGTGGACTGTGCGCGTCGCTTGCTCTCCGTGCCAAACTGTGAAATCAACGTTCAGGTTAGAAGTGATAAGTAGTGTCATCGTGGCATATACAGTTGATGCTCTGTTTCATTTTTAGCGTGAATATTCCTGAGTAGCAATTGTGTAGGCAGTCAGTATTTATTGCATCTCTGACCAGTTGTAGAATGTACGACAGCAGTGTGTTTTGTATCTGTTCTGTTTTATTTTTAATGCATTCATTTTAGTGGCGGCTGTCTTACTGCCTGTTGGGCACCAGGACATTTGGATCCTCGGGCTTTCCACATTTATGCTTTTCTGGACATTAATTATTTACCTAACGTTTCAAAAAATTCTTAGAAGGTTTGAGCGCTGACTCTGACCCCTTTGATGGTATTTGGTGGACATTTTCGTTTGACATCATCAGAGGTGGAGTGATGTCCTCTCTGTGTGAATTTCTGGCACTGCTGTTAGTTAGTTTTGTCAGAATTTCAGCTAGCATTTGGAGTGATTGATGTTTGTCGATCAGAACAAACTTGGTGACACACCGTTACACTCCGCTGCATGGAGAGGTCATCCAGAAATTGTTGAAATGTTACTGGAGAAAGGTACGCGTTGTGTTCTCTGTGGAGAGCATATAGTGGACTTCAAATTTGTGACGACTGGTGTAGTAGTAATAGCTAGAGGAACAGCAGCAACAATTGGTCAAAGCAGTTTGGCAAAGGCCACGCTGAACCCCCTCCCCTCGCTCTGGTTGGATGGGGACCCAGTGTTTCACAAGTTCCCAAGTGTATCCGCTTCAAACAGGACCTTGATTTGTTCAGTTGTTTTCACACAGTCCGTCCATGGAACAGACAGACTGACAGATGCTGATGCTGATGCTGCTGTGGATCACAAGAGTCCGAATCTCATGTATTTGATGCGGCTTGACAATAATAACAATTGTAATATAAGCATTTTTATTTCGTGATATGGTCATAATTTCAGATTATATAATGGTCTTGGGACCAAGTTGACTATAGTCAGTTCTTTGTGTTTTTTTAGTTTTTGGTGCTTGTTACTGGCAGAAAACTGCTGGTATTAAAATGACTTTTTTGGTTATTCGCAGAGCGGTGCTACATCTTGCCAAATTTGACCCAAATCAGTCCATGATTGGGGATTTCCAGTTGGAAAACCGAAAAATTGCTAATTTTAGCATTTTTTCAGCCACAGGGGCGACTCCCTCAAGCGATATTCCTGAAATTTGCATGGTTTGTCTTCATATTCATTTAAAATTTGGCAAGATTTGGTTCATTAATCAGGCATTTCTAACCGAAAAACTGTGCATTGGTCATTTCCTCCCAAAATTTTTTGGGAAGCCCTAGCCCCAAAACTAGGGGTCAGACCTGAAAACAGTTGTCTACGGAAAAATGGTACGGACGTCCTCTGTCCACATGCAAGAACGAAAATAAGATAGTTTTTATGTGCACACCAAAACCAGTATATAGTATATAATTTTAATGTGTTGTGGCTTTTGATGTCTTTGCATAGGATAAGGAATGTAGTTGTGCACCTATATTATAGTTTTTAGCTATGCCCTCTAGCGGTGGCATGACAAAGTGAGAAACTTGAAAGTGCGATTTTTCTGAAATCTCGCAATCATATTTTTCTGCATTTTTTTGGCACACCCTGTAAGAAAGCAGCTAGCTATCTGTGCGAGATTATGCAAGTTTGCTGTGGGCTAGCGTTTTCGGCTTGCTTGCATTGCCTTCAATTTCTGATGCATTGTGGTTCTAGTGTTATTTTATTACTAGATGATTGTCATTACTAGTGCAGTCGATTGTCTGGAAATAATGATCTGTTATATGTTATGTATGTCTGTACCAAATAATGTATTCGTATTCCACTAAATAATACTGCTATAAGTAGACCAAATACAAATAGTAATTTATTTGCACTGCAGTAACATTGATTAACTATTTGGGCGCATTGTGATTACTTAACTTTGAATTCGTTTTTAGCAAGTTCAGTGACTTTGTGAGTACATATGCATGTTATACTCGTACTAATAAACTGATGATGCTGAACGTGAATGACCCCGTGTGGGTTCCGGGGCTTAGAATTGACCCACTCCGTCTCCTGGCCGGATGTCATAAAAGGCGACTAAACCAGGCACCCCTCAACCTCCGCAGCCTCATCTGATTACTGATGATGGTCTGGAGTAAGAGGAAACATTAACACAGCTGCTCTAGTTACTATAGCTCAGTGCAATACTCTTGTTGCGTAATGTTCTAGGCAGCTTATAGGTCCAGCAGATTGGGTTTTTGTCACACTGGGACCCTTACGTTGTGATTAGCCTAGAGGCAGTTGCCTACAGTTAGCCTAGTTCATATTGTAACACAGTGAAGTGGTTCTGGTGGGACTGAAGCCTATCTCAGTGGCCAACTGGCTTCCTTCAGTGCTTTGATGTTGTTGGTTGGGTCATCTGGCCTGTAAAAATCGTCCCCGAAATGACTTATGAAGTGTCGAGTGGGACGTTAAACCTTTGCTCACTCACTCAGCTGCGGGAATGAATGTCTAGTATAGTGATGTTAACGTTAACGATGATGAATAACAATGACATTGCTTTGAAGTTTAGAGCAACTATTCGTGTTCTATTCATATTCGGCCGAATAGTCAAGACCCCCTATCTGGTACAGCCCTACTGTTAATAGATAGGCGTCAACTCGTGATACGGCCGTGCATTAACAAGTCATATGATGATGATGATATGAGGTTGGTTTTTGGCTTAATAATCATGGTATTCTCTGTATAAATTCCTCATAAGTGTATTGTTTCTTGTACCAGGTGCACGAACAAACCTTCAGAACAACGAGTCAAAGACGGCGTTTGATCTGGCCAAAGATCCTGAGACTGCCGCTCTGCTTCAACATGCCGGTGGGTCAGCCTGGGTCACAGATTGTAACTTATTGGTACTTGTCATGTCGGCAGTGATGTGGTTAAATTATTTACAGTTGTGTAGCATGTGTAAGTGTCAGATGTATATTTAACTTTTTTGCTTTTGTTTTATATCTGACTCCAGGGATAAAAGGCCAGTTTGCAAACGAGTCTTTGTTATGGTATCCGTCAGAGTTTTCAGTTCTAGTCTAGTTCTCATTTTGTTGAAGCCAGTTTTTATTTTTATTGTCGGCAAAAACACTATGATTCATACATACATTTAAAGCAGCCTTGTTGTTGTCTTTGGTAGTAAATGGTGATAAATGTATATTTATTGAAAGCAGCCACTTCTCATTGGATAAAGCAGTGTCACTGACCAGAACGTTGCATGCCAAGAGTAATACTTCAGAAAATGCATTTATCTTCCACTGTTCACAGTCCTCCTGTGTGTATTCAGTTAATGCACATATGACCTTGGCTTTGATCCTCTGACCTTCATACTCCAAAGCTAAAGATATGGACACTTGATATATTGCCTCTTACTGGAATCCCACCTCAGAAGCGCTGGGGTATGACACACGTTGTCGAGGGATTTCACAGTTTTACCTGCACATCCACGCATTTATCCACTAGCGGTATGAACCATGCCTTTGCTTTCTCAGCCAAAGCTGGTCCTCATTTTACCAACCCCAGAGGGATGAAAGGCTGAGTTGATGCAGTTGGCTGGTTACATACCTAGATGGTTTACCTGTCCGAAGATGATCACCCGTTCAATTACTAGCCAGGCCCAATGTTGATTAGCTTCATTGATCAGGCCAATGCCATTAACCACTACACCATGCCATGCCACCAACTTGACAGTTGACCTGAAACTGTAACTGCAGGTCAAAAATGAAGTTCCTCGGTTAGATGTTAGATCCTGTAGAGGACAGACGGACAGATGTGACTGGATGCATAAGCAATAACCCTGCCACTATGTCGGTAGTAACAGTGAGTTTTGTCTGTGATTAGTGCAATCAGGCTTGTACGCTGCTGATGCTGATGATTATGGAGACGAAGAGGACTCCGACTAGAAGTGTCTTCTGTTTGGACTAAGAGAATTATTGTGGTTTTGTTTTTGTACATTAATTAATTCCAGATTTTTGCTCTGTCGTTGACATTCCTGCTATCAGTGTTGTGTGCAAATGTGTCTGTCTGTAAGAGGTGATCTGAGTATTTGTAGATTTGTATGTTCTTGTAAGCAGAAAACCAACGTCTTGTAATGGTGAGTAAAGTATGTATGTAAGTAAGTAAAGTGCAAAACTTATATAGTGCTGTAAGAAACACAAGCTGCATCAAAAGCACTTCTCACCGAAAGTGTCATGTTGTGCAAATGAAATTTTGAATAAGTGTAATTTCAAGTGTTCCTTGAAATTATTAAGACATGGCAGTTTGTGTAGTGAGTCAGGCAGACTGTCCCATGACGTGGCACAGCGACAGTGAAGGCATGTACTGGTAGTTACTGGCAGAAGACTGCCGGTATTAAAATGACTCTTTTGGCTTTATGGCCCGCATGGGTGAACCACTCCACTGATAGGGGTCAAATTTGGCAGGTCATAGCAGACCAAAGGTCCTAGCAGACCAGAGGTTCACTACACTATGCCTTGCCATATTTGACCCCAATAATTGGCCCATATTTGGGGATTTCTGGTCTGAAAAACCAAAAAAACCTAATTTTTGCGAGATTTTTCGCCCCACATGGGCGACTCCCTCAACCTATATTCTTGAAGTTCACCGGATTTTTGTGCAGCTACAGCCCCTATTTAAAATTTGGTGAGATTCGGTTCATAAATCAGGGATTTATAATCAAAGAACCGTGTCGGTCATTTCTCCCCAAAACTTTGGGGGCCCTTAACTCAAAAACTAGGGGTTGTATATGGAAACAGTTGTCTATGGGAAAAATGGTATGGAGGTCCTCTATTTACGTGCCAAGTTTGGTACAAATTGGTTTACGCATGGCGACACGGGACCGAAAAATAAGATTTTTGTTTTTGTTTGTTTGTTGCACTGGGTGTGGCCTGTTTTGGTCTTGCAGAGCTGCTGCGATGTTTGGCAATTTAACGATACATAGCTTCACCATTTATAGATCGATTTTTATGGGGTTTTGGACGTTTTTCAGATGAAGAAACATAAATTTTAAACTGCTTGCGTCATTTTGAACTAAATTGTTGGGTGGCGCCACAGTTATCGCTAAAATGGTCAAAAATTTTAAGAGTTTATCAAAATCTTTCCGAAAAGTTTTGTGATGACGACTTCGACCATTTATAAGCAGCCTCTAAATAAAATTCTACCAGCATCTTATAGCTATTAAATTGTAGGTGTGCAGCTATATAATTTTTTTCGGATATTTTTTGGCATAAGGACACACCACCGTATCAAATCTGTGCTTGTAGTGCTAAAAGTGGGTCGAAATTTGTAAGGTTGTGAGCACCGAAAGCAGTATATAGCATACAATTTTAGGCAAAGTTTTGATGTCTTTGTATAGGGCAAGGAATGTAGTTGTTCAGCTGTAGTATAGTATTAGCTGCGCCTCCTAGCGGTGGCATGGCAAAGTGACAAAGTTGAAAGTGTGAATTTTCTGAGATTTTTTGTCTGTCTGTTTGTGTGTCTGTTATATTGATGTATTGCGCCCAAACAACTGAGTTGATCATCATGCAACCATCACCGAATTGTAGACCAGCCATTCTAGTTTTTCCGTACCAAATATGAACCCAATAGCTCGAGGGCTTTCCATCATTCGGGCTGTCATATGGGAGACGAGTAAGTAAAAGTCGGAAAATCCGGCCAATAAATCGCAGTTATTTACTAGAGGGCAGCTCTTGACAGCACAGCATGGAAAGCTGTTCTCTGAAGCGTTTTGTGTTAAGGATATCTTAACATTGGCGTGCACAAGTGTCGGGCTGTTTGTCAGTGATAGTTGAGCTTCTCATGATAAACTGTTTTTCGGTTGGCAGTTGCATTTGTTAGGTTTATCATCAGCCACAGCCAGCAGTAAGGCCGGCTTTAAGGCTGGCACAGTATGTTGATAGTCTTAAAACAGCTGAATTTGAATATGTTTAGCGTTAGTACTGTTGAATGACTGACAAAAGTGCTGCATGTTCACTTTGTCGTGAACAGAAATGCACCTCATGCCTCGTCATGGGTGCAGTGAAATGACTGAATGTTGTCTGAATTTAATGAAGTTATGATAGAACCTTTGCATGAGAAAGTAAACTTCACGATTAACCAGTTTGCCAGATCCGAACATTTCATGAACTTTTCACTGTTATCATCTAAGCTTTGAAATTGTTTGCGTGTTTCAGTTAACATAATAATTTTGTCATATAAATGGCTACAGTTGTTTTCTGGACCGTTTGTCATTGATTAAGTAATTATTGAGATTGGCTTGAAGCATAATTACAGATTAAGCTATATTTGTTTGCATTTATTACACTTTGTAAATTACGGTATTAATGTGGTAAAGCCATTGACAATGACTGCTTCATGAAATATTTTTGAGATCGCTGCTTGAGTTGGATAATTTTGTGGAAAAGATTGTAAACTGCTTTGAGCTTTTCGTCGACTTTTTTGGACACAGCATATTACAATTGTGTTTTGTTCGGTGACATAATTATATTTTCTCGTTTTGTAAGATCTGCATGACATATGTACATATGGTAATAGTAATGCCTTTAGTCTGCTTTTCTGTTTTTGACTACCATGAATCTCTTGCACATTATTATTCTTATTATTACATTACTGCATTAACAGCGAGAGTTGCGTAAATGTCAGTGGCAGATTCTGGGCTTCAGAAGCTGTCACTCTAAGCTGGTACTCTTTAACGTGTTTAAGATATTTTTCAGCCTCGCTCTGCGAAGCAGAGGCTGTTTATCTAACCACGTGAAATTTCTTTTATATATTTTTATTTTGCAAGCCTATATCTCCACACTGGCTGGACGGACCTTCGCCATTTTTGTGTCATTCAATCGGGTTTCGCTGCAGTTTTTAGGTTCAATTTATGCAGCTGAGAGGTATGGCCCCCACAAGGGGTCAAAACCGCTAATTTTTGAGCCATTTTGATCGTTTTGATCGACTCCAGTCTCGATTGGATAGTGACCATTCCAAAACAGCGCAATTTTTCGGAACCTCAAAATAAACTTGTTCTGTGCAAAAGATTGGGCTATCATGTCCTGAAATTTGGCACAGATTGGTCCCCCATCTCCGAAATCCCTGTGGGAGTTTCGGCCCCCAAAATGTGCGAAGACGAAAAATGGGCGATACGGAAGCCAATAACTCTAAAATGGCTGAATATAAAGTCATACTATCTGCGAGGACAGCGAAAATCTGCAAAAGAATTCCCTATATCTGGCAAACGGTACGAGACATGTATAAGTTTTTAGGCTGCATCGAATGCATGAGATGCTGACTATTATTACCGATGTTCGCGGTGTCTCTGTCTGTCACGCGGCTTAAATCGGCGGCGGCGCGTGCAGGGTACACCGCGGCCGTGTGTGCGGGGTCATTCGGTGCAGCTTTCGTCAAATTACTTTGGCCTATTGTTAATACTCGCTTGTAGCACTAGCAAGTCGCATTGGCTTTTGGCCGGTACGAAAATCAGTGACCTTGAAAGACGTTGAACGGCATTATCGCCGTTTTCGGTATTTTGCGCAAAGTCTAAAACGGCTGAAGGTAGAGCCATACTGTCTGCCGGTGTAAAGCAGCGCAACGAATCCCACACACCTTTCTCCCTCACACTCACCTCCGCGATATATCCCCGAACATTTTCTTAACGTATACCCCCTTCAGTTACACCCCCATTAAGTCCCCCCCGAACAAACGCCCTCGAGGGTTCCCCTCGAACATACCAGCATTGTAGGATTTTACAGGTCAGGTCAGGTAGTGTAGGTTAACGTCGCTTAACATAACACAGATGATCAGCGACAAAGGATTTTACATGTGACTAAAACTGATTTTAGACTTCTGCTATTTCACCGAATTTGGTACTCGCGTAGATAGTGTGGTCTCCAAGATGCGTAGCGGTCCAAATACGCTTTCTTCGAAAATCTAAGATAGCTAACAGAACCGGAAGTGGGATTTAGTTGCCAGGGGCTACGTTTCGAATTGTGTTTTGGTTCCATATTTCGGTCACTGATGAAACCGATTTGGCTGCAATTTTGTGCCGTGGTGCATCCAAGCGTCGCCTAAAGACTACCTGTCGAAACCGGAACCGGAAGTAGAAATTTGCCGTCAGCGGCTGCCAACTACAATTTCGTTATCGAAGCCTGAGCAGAAGACCAAAATATCTGCACAGAAGTCGGTGTGTTGATAGATGTCTGACAAATTAAGTATGTAAAATATGACTTTCAGGTGGCAGTACAACACTAACTGCCACATTTTCTAGTTAAATATAATTTTGGGTATTAACAATGTGACATATTTATCAGGTCCTTTCTTCACTGCTGCAATTGGTCCGCCACTACTACTTGCCTGCATTGATTTCACATGTTGTTTCTGTTTGAGCAATCAGTGGAAAAAAGTGGTCACTCGATGATATATTTGTGTCGATTTTTGTCTTCGCTGCACTCTGCGGAATGCAGATGAAATCATTGTTAGTACTTCACTTGCCCATAAATTATACAGTGTGTGTCGTATAAAACAATCCCCCAAGAAAAATTAAATATCTCTAGAAAGATATAACTTAAATTAATGAAATTTGCAGAATTCAGTTTGAGATATATTACTACAGATTCTGAGAATGTCGTTAATATTGTCGGTAGGAAACAGAAGTTACACCTGTCTGAAGTGAAAATTGCGATTTTGTAACTGAACGATCTGTATTTCCGTAACTATTGTACAAAAATATGGATATAACTTTTTGTTTGGACTTCACTTCGTCGAGTTGAAAGCAAAGTTAGACACACAGTGTTCAACCAACAAGATACGGCCCAACCTTGTTAAAAGTAGCAGGCGAATCGTGCCGGGTCAGCGCATTTGTGGCCCTTGCGAACTTGCGCTAAATAAATGCCCTTAATAATAATAATAATAATAATAATAATAATAATAATAATAATAATAATAATAATTTTGTATATTTGCATCTGCTGTGACAGGTTTTATGTGTATA
>Ga0126335_1001827_pt1 | contig 12306 bp, 6 predicted proteins | sample OlaspJWI45metaG_FD_108409 | JGI IMG/M metagenome (GOLD analysis project Ga0126335, IMG submission 108409) | Marine gutless worms symbiont microbial communities from Oahu, Hawaii - Olavius sp. 1 OAHU.JWI-45 metaG | ecosystem: Host-associated > Annelida > Digestive system > Unclassified | place...
CACACACAGCTTGACAACGACGACAATAATATGCATAACAACGGCAACAGCGATCAAATGCTGTTTCTAGTAGGTACTGATACTGACAGCAATGTTAACAAGGCCAGTAACGCCGAGATCAAGCCAAGGCCCAAAAAGACAACACCAAGAATGCAAATAAACGTTAAGTCAAGCTATCCTGTAACTTTTCAGTAATTTTCCCCATTCTGCCACCAAATTTTCACAGCACTAAATACTTCAGCAAAAGTAAGCCAGCCATGCATTTAGCAATATGACCACGACAAGTCAAATGTGTTTAATTCACTTTTCTAAAACACTTCAAGGAAGTATATGCCATAGCCATCTGATCTCTGCCAAGAGCAGAGCGATCAGATGACCCAACCAACACTAAAGGAAGCCAGTTGGCCACCGAGATAAGCTTCAATCCTACCAGAACCACTCCACTGTGTTACAATATGAACTGTACGCAACCGCCTCTAGGCTAATCACAGCGTAAGGGTCCCAGTGTGACAAAGTATTAATGTCTCTGAAGAATGGCAATGACTACAGCACAGCTGATTTACTCGTAACACAATAGACACAAACATGTCTAATGGTACAGCCAACAACGCAAACACAGACAATGGCACTCACACCGGACAGTATCACAAAACGGAGCGTAAAGGCTTAACGTCCCACTCGACACGTTATAGGTAATTTAACACCTCTGAAGCCACGGCAACACGACGCTTTACAAATTTTGTATTATTATTATTATTATTATTATTATTTTGGAAACAGATTTTACAGCTCAGATGACCTCAACACCTGTATCAAAGCAGCAAAAGCCACTTGGCTTCGATTCAATCCCTCCGAGACTATTCCATTATGCTATAATGAATAAACTCAAGCTAATTAACCGCCTCTAAAAACAATATAAGGGTTCCAACAAAACCCAATCTGGTGGACTTGCAAGCAGCTAGGAAAACTGTGCACCTTCAGAGACGTCTAATGATGCAGACAACAATGTTAACACAGACAGTGGCTGCACTCGCACCTGACAGCTCAACAGTATCACACAACGACGGACGTCGTAGGTCATCGCTCTTAACTCCAGACAGCTCGGAACAAAGATCTCCACTTGACACAAACAGCTGCCAGACTGAGCTGTCAATCACACATTGTCTGTCACACAAGACAGTCAGGACAGCTATAATGCATGGACAAACACCAACTGACCGCAAAGCACAGTTACAATCACATACGCCATACAGATAATTCTGTACAACATACAGGTAATTCTGAAGACACAACAGTAGCTCACCACGGGCTGGTTTAGTGACAGTAAACGTATCAACAATGGGTAATGGGTTAAATTTCCAGCCAGGGCGAGCAGTTCTCTATTCATTTGGGTATGCTGTGACATTAAATCCTCTTTAAAGTGTTATGGAGAGGCATCTGAGTTGTAACAGGACAACAGATAAGTTACGACACTGCTCACCACCTGATGCTCCTATGCTACACTACCTAGCTGCTAGATATTAGATGTTCCATCAGGCTGGTTGGAAATAGCCACACAAGAGAAACATGTGGCTGCAAGCCGGGCAGATACAAGGCTAATATCAACTACACACACTTGCACTGTCACAGCAGAATATAGTGACAGTAGCTGTGCTACATCTACTCAAACAATTCACCGCACAAACCATGGTCAGCGCACTGGTGCTAGTCTCAGAAGCAAACCTCAGAGCTGTCTGTGGTTACAAAACCTAACTAGAGCCACAACAGAACAGAAAATAACACATAAATAACAACGACAAATAACTACATCAGCTTACACATTATGTGTCCAACGACTGATCAATCCATCTTCAACAAACACAATAACAAAACAACAATACAATCGAACACATCTCTAAGGAACACAAAACAGGTATAAAACGCATCATTTTACAAAAGTGTCGTAAAACATTCATTGATTTTCTATCTGCTGCAACCGTCAGCAATAACAAACAATGAAATATACAATTTACATACTACATGTAATATCTCAACTATCTGCAGACAATACTAACGACAGATCACAATATATACAACACACAAGCTGGCAAGCTATACAAAATGCTTAACCAGGAAGTGATGGAAGTCGAGGAATACAACAGAAGTCGTTTTATGTTAGAAACACTTGGTGACTCGACAGAAGATAATCCTCAAGCTTCAGGACCATCTCTAATTAGCGCAAAGCTATCACATGACAACAAGCACTTAAGGTAAACCTTCAAGCATGAAACGTTGAATATATATACAGACCATATCAAACGTGACATTTTATTTGACGTCATTGTTTATCTTGATGTTTTCGAAGAAAAAAGTGCAATAACAAAACGTTTTGTAATGAAAAAAGTAAAATGCTACGGAAATATGCGTGGATCACGAATGTTAATTAGGTCCTAGACAAACTTATGCGTTTTGGAGAGTTTTGGATAATCTTCAAGTACAATCTTTTCTTAAGTAGCTGACAGCAGTCAGCATACAACCTCATAATCAGTTACTGTCTTGTAGTAACACTAGCACAATGCACACATCTACATTTACACAAACATGAAACAATTTATAGTTCTTTACAGACTGACCGCTAATACACAAAACATGCACACATTAAAATTTCACCTTCAATATAAAACAATATCCGTTCATCTGCTATGAAGCAGAAAAAAAGAAATACACATATTATGCTGGTACCCAGTTTCATATGTAAAAAGAATATAAAACATGCACGTGATAGAAAATGTACTGAGGTACACGTTTGCAAAACATCATTGAAATCGAGCTCGATTTAACAAAGTTGTTGCGAAAACAAAATGGTGCAGTTTTCTTGTGACACATTACATTCGTACTACAGCATCATACATAAAAGCTGCTGAGGCAGGGAAACACAGCAGCAAAGTACATCAGTCAGTGTACAACTTTTGAACAAGTGGTCAAAGTAATTTGACAAAGGCTGCATCTAATGAACCCACACACACAGCACGTGGCGTACACTGCATGCGCCGCCGCCGATTAAAGCCGCGTGACAGACAGATACCGCGAACATTGGTAGGAATAGTCAGCATCTCATGCATTCGATGCAGCCTAAAAATTACATCAGGTTCACATAACAGGTAGACACTAAATCACATCAAGAACAATTATTAAAACAAAAATACTGGAAACAGTAACAACCACAGCTAAAAAAATTCAATGTATTGTCAAATGTGCAGTAAGCAACTGCAGCTGTGACAGAATTCAAGTGGCATAAATTATGCAATATGCAATAATATGCAATGTTACCCGTAAACCAGCGAAGTGGATCAGGCTAGTTCCTGCAATTGTCATGGCAGTAAACCTCCTTGCCGGCAGAAATAAGTCATAAACTGTTGTTATTAAAGACACAGTCTGTTTGGTACCCTGCGTAACTCACTGCTGTTGTCAATTCATGACTCGTTGCTGACACTAACTCAGTTGTGTGCAGTCATGGAGACCGTGTTATTCTGCAGAGCTTAGAAAGCCTTCATGACAGTTTAGGCTGTAAAGACTGCTGTGCAAATCTATTTTACAGCATCTGGGGTAAACTGAACTGACATAAGGATTGCCTTCTAACCAAAGGTAGGAGACCATCAGCTATATACCACACCACTATGTGGGTGATCAACAAATGTACACAAGTCGCATTAGAGACCTTGTGATAATAGCGCTATACAAATCCACACTTTACCTTACATTACCTTACCTTACAAGTATGGTGACAACATCACAGGGTCCTCAGTGCTCCGCACTTTTTGTGCATTAAAGCAGTGCATAATTTATTTATCAGGAAGCAAAAAGTTCAGGTATCATCCTCACACCATGGGCTATGTTTGTGCCAATTTCTGCATTTCTACTATTTTTGGTTTATGTGGTAGCATGTGGAGCATAAAGTGCTCATTTCTGGCAGTTTTTTGGCCAATTCTGCCACAATGAAAAAAACTTCTCCCAAAAATCGAAGTGATCATCCTCATAGCAGACGCCACCTTTGTGCTAAACTGAAGAATAACTTGACAGCAATCACACAGACACACACACAGTTACTGCCAGATAGTAACGTTACCCCACTTATACACATTATCAGATCTGTACAGTTCAGTACACAGATGACACAATAAAATGTATATAAAAACTACTTCATGACATTCGGTAAAACTCATGACATCTATGTGTCACCACAAACTTCAGGTGCGAACTTTCAGCTTCAGAAATAAGGTTTCCAACAAAAAACAGATCACTGGGCATCGGCAAACAGCACAACCATCTACACACAAACATACATATACAGCAGTTTATTGCACGTCAAACATTAACTGAAAATGTACCTTGAAATGTCAAGTGTATTTAATGCTTACATCACAGAATAAATTACCAAATGGAGGGAGAAAATAGCAGACACCGGTAAGCAAGATTAAAGCATCTCTGTCTCAAAGTGGAAGAAAGCTTGAAAATCGATAGCAGGCAGTAGATATTGCAGTTTTTAATATTCTCTACTGAAGTTTCATGTTGAAAAAGCTGTTGTTTACATTTAAGAGCTAGACAGGTGAGGATTACTGCCAGTGTAAGGCAGCTTTTGTCATCACGTTAAGTAGAAACTGAAAAGAGAACAAAATTGTGCTGATATTTCACCTAGAGTGATGAAGTGAAAGATGAGTAAGTGGTCGACGTCGGCACTGACTGGGATGAGTGGTAACCTGGACAACACGGATAACACATCAGTAGTGCTTAGTAGTAGTAGTAGCATCAGCAGCAGCAGTAGCAGTTGTAAGGTTTAACATCCCACACGACACATAACACAGCATAACATCACATCAGCAACACGTAATGACAACCCAGCAAGTATCACAGTCGACCTGAAAGACACGATCACGACTGGACAAACACGCATCACATCGCACATGCAAACACAATGATGACTGGCATGCCGGTATCATTACACGTCATTAGTATGCTCCCTCCAGTCAATCACTGTCATTGCACTTAGTGGGCATTCTTGGTAGATGAACACTCACACACACATGACATACATAAGTGCACATATTTGACTGTTTATCTACCACGTCTGCATAATGGATCAGTTATATATTCTTTGATGTTTTTATCTGCTGCTGGGTTTATAGCTAACAAAAGCCATAGACTGTCGACAAACTGTTAATATGAACTGCATCAGTCCTGACCCCAAATTGCTGCGATTACCTTTACCTTTTAATTTAAACAAATACAAAATCGCTGCACATCTAAACAGATTCCAAATCTAATGTAAAATGCAGCAAGAATTGTAACTAGCTAACCTGACTGTGTGCAAGACTCACTGGAGGTCAAAGATGTGTCACTAAATGACTGATTTGACTGAATCACGCCATTTGGATACTCCTGATAACCATCACTAGGTATAGTCAACGGCTGAGCACTAGTCATCATCAATTGCTGCTGTACAGCTGCCACATATGGTCTAGCAAACGCAGCCATAGGCTCATTATTCACTACTGTGTCAGACTGTTGATCAATGGTGTAACTGCACTGACGTCGTCTGTTAACTCGACCGTCCAAGCACTGGCTCACATGCGTCTGATAATCACCAACTATACCAGAATGCATACCTCCTATGAAGCTATGCTGCATGCTGCCTGGTGTTCCACAGCCACCGGCTGGTGGATGCTTCAGTCTTGTAGTGCAATTTTTACCCACTGACAAAGCCTGTCGCTGGTTGATGGCAAAGCGACTGGTACACTTTGCTGGTCCAACATTACCAGCATGGCTTAGTGATTGTTGTGGCCAACATGATGTGTATTTGGCTGCTGATAAATATTTAGCAGCGGATGAATATTCAGCAGAATGCCGGTAGTGACCATGCACTGGAGACTGGTGCTGTTGTTTTATGCAAGTTTGTGCCCCAGACATCACCTGACTGTGACAGCCTGGACTAGCGTAATACTGCGACTGCTGCAGCGGCTGCATCTGACAGCTGTTACCATAGCGACTGCTAGTGCTCTGAACTGACTTCAATGATTGATGACGGTAATACTGGCGCTGCTGATGTTGCACTTGCAGACTTGGCTTGGCAGTGGTATCTACAACAAGTTGGAGCATTTATACAACAACAGCACTGCAGAGTCGGGCATAACATGCCCATCTGCCTGTTATCTTGACCTTTGAGAACTACAGCTCTCCTCCAGTAACTAAAAGTGAGGCAGGACAGACAGACAGACAAACAGTGCAATGAGTGTATAACAACAATTACATAAAACACACCAATTCATTTCTTACTTTGACGTTTCGGTCCCTAACTACCCTCCTCTGATGAAAATGATGGTGGAGATCAAAGTCTCGAAGAAAAATGTACTGGACAGGTTGCATATGATGCAACTATATAAGTGTTAAACATTAAGATATGTTTAATGAAGTAGACAACAGACTGTATAACACAACTGACTGTAAGTCACATTCAAAACTATGTCATAATCTAATAAGCACAGTAATCACACAATTATTTCTCTGATCATAAAAAAACGTGACCGTGAGAGATCAACAGCAAACAAGTGTTGACAGAAGATGGACTTGTGTTAAATCAACGATGTCAATCATCAGCATGTAGTAAAGACAGCAGTTACCACTGGGCTGTGCAGCAGTATTCTGGCAATGTTAAAGAATACTAAATTTGCCCTTTGACGATGCTAAGAGAATGCAAGCATAAATTACTAAGTGGCATGTTGCAAGTTCACAGCTGCCAAACATACAATACATGACGTCTAACAGACTTACCAACTTGGCTGAGGTCATGTAGATGCAAGTTCGATACAGGACGATGTCTCAAGCACGTTGCAAGTTGGTCCTTGGCAGCGCGTACAGAGACACTGTCATGTCTGTCTGGCACGCTGACACTGCACGCATCAGGAGACACTAAACCCAATCCACCACCAGCAGCAGCAGTGGCATGAGGTAACTGACAGACTTGATGTGAAGACGGATTTCTGCCCTGTGGCAATGCCACGGTGCTACATTCATCCGATGATAATGTGACGCTGATTCCATCTGGGACTTGATACCAACAAGCAGCGTCCACATCTGCTGACGACGACGTCCAGCTGTCATACTTGGGCATCACCCTCTCCATTGCAAGCAGAAATGGTGACCTCCCAGACACATGCACTGCCTTGTTGCTGCTGACTCTGCCAGCAATAACGGGATGATGGTCTCTGCCAACGGGATGACGCTCATCATGGCGGCGTATCAAAGCAGAATCAGACATTCCATACTGCTGTTCCCGCCTCTGTACCAACAACATCAATGTCACTCCACATACTCACTATGTACTACAGCACTAAAAATCTATCACTCATCAATAGTTTTAACTACTGTATGAAAACAGCCCTTAACATAGTCCATCCACATGTAACTATTAACACGAACATAACAGTCTGACAGCAATCACTGTGCAAGCTACAAGCATCTGTGTGATTGTCATGTAAGCACACACGCTATGAAGTACTTGCCTGATGTGATATTCCAGCTGCTGCACTAACAGCCAGCATCTGCTGCGACGTACCATCACCACCTGCACAGACATTTAAACACTAGCAACTCCTCCTCACTAACTACATGCTTATGTTTCCAGCAGTAAAAGATCTCGGAAAATCGGTCAAGGAAGGTTCGACAAAGTTCCAGCAAAAATACCAAATGTACTGGTATCATACAGAAGCTATTTTCAAGGGTTTTCCAACACCGTACAATCACTGTAAAATGCACATAGAGAAGCAAGATAGACCACTGAGCAGACCTAAGTGTTGCTGACTCTGTCCATTAGTGAGTGTTGACATGGTGCTGGTGGATAATGCTGTCACTGCTACAGAAGTCGTGCTGGCGCTGATTGCTAGAAGTCGGTCCAAGTCTTCCAGTGTCAGCTCAGAGTTCATAATGGCTTGCTCCAGTTGAGACATCAACAGCTGTTCTTCAACGTCCTCCGAGGACTTGCCGATACAGCAGCCAGTATTGTGATCTGTCGCTGGAGCAGGAGCATTGAACAGATCCATCACATTAACATTGTCCAAATCTGCAGACAATTCACTACCAGTACTAGCCCAACTGTTCTGCATTGTAGCACTACCACACTGGTTGGCATGTGAAGCCATTACACGACTGGCCTGTGTAGTCATCACAGCACTGTCAGCCAGGCAGGTTAGCACTGATGTCACTGATGCTCCGTGATTTCCAGCCTCTGTAACCGAGAAACCACCACCATCATCATCATCTGTCAATGAATGACCAGCTAACAGCTGCAGCAGCAGTCTGTTGTGAGCAGTCGGCCGCTGCGACTCGTGACTGTGTGATGCTGTTGCTGGTGGGTCTCGATCAGCTGACAGCGTGGTGCTACTGTCAGCGAGTGGCACAGCCTCATTGGACTCCAGTAAACTACTGTTTGATGATGTCCGCAGTGTTGACAACAGCCTCGACTGCATACCGCTACCCGATTCCTTTTCACAGTCCGACGTCGTATCCTAACAGATAACAGCCCACACATACTGCCGATATATTGCCTGCCTTTACTAAAATACGAAAGTTTTTAAAACCTGTCCAAAAACCTACTGGTTTACCCTGATAAGTGAAGCCTAGACACGACTGTCTTCTGTCACTCTGGTGAATGCCTGCACATCAGACTCAAACTATTCAACTATGCACACGTTATAAATTTACTGGCCCATTGGGCAGCACCAATCTTCATTTCAGCAGCTCTCAGCCAGACACCAGCTTATGTTGTAAGACCATATATATGGGGCTACATGCCATTACCAGTACCAAACTATATTGCTTAGCGCCAGATGCACAGAGGTGTAAATAATTTGCCCAAGGTAACTGCACAGCCGTGCACAGCTGAGACTTGAACCCACAACCCATTTACTTAACTACAAACACCGACACCCGCTGTTCAGCCCATAACCACCGAAGTTAGTGACTGTGCTGCAACGTAAAGGTCCAACTGTGCATACCACTCGGCAGTCGGAGGCTGGGAAGAGCAGCTGTCTCAACAGTCTTGTAGGCTCATCAGTGGCAGCAGTACTTCTACGTGATTTGCCAGCAGCCAGCAGCTGCTGTAACATACACACATTATCAACAGACATCAAGTTACCAGCATCAGCAGCCAGCAGTTTCTGTAACATACACACATTATCAACAGACATCAAGTTACCAGCATCAGCAGCCAGCAGTTTTTGTAACATACACACATTATCAACAGACATCAAGTTACCTCCATCAAACTAATTATCACCACCACATCTTCTCAGTGTTTTTATAAGCATCAGTGACAGACACATAAAAACTTCAAATACACTGTGTCTGGAAAAAAATGGAACCACTAGTATTTTAGGCATAACTATGACAAAGTAAACAAATCTTTATAATTTCTGGCTTCGCATTTAAGGTAACTGAAAAAATATAAAAAGTATTATCACTATTTGCACAGCAATACATAATGATGACGTAAGTCTGACGTCATCAAAATGCCCTTTCACAAGAATGGTCCAGTGTCGCTGTGTCCACTCTCAGCTGTACCGATATCCACTTTCTGGAATGCAGTGTCAAAGTTAATGGGGAGTATATTACCACAATGCTGTTCTGTGCAACACGCTGTATACTTGGTGCATTACTGGTGACTGGTACATTTTCCAGCAGGATAGTGTGCCAGCAAATCGAGCTCGCACTACTGTGGCCTCCAAATCTGCCAGGTTTAAATACGGTTGACTACATCATGTAGAGCATACTGCAAAAGAAGGTGTAAAAAACAAGCATCATTGATCTCGATGACCTCAAACATCGCATCAGAACCGAGTGGGCCAAGCTGGATCATGCAGTCACTGCTGCAGCTGTGCATCGATGGCGCTGTCATCTTTCAGCTTGTGCTAGGGCAAGTGGTGGTCATTTTTAGCACTGCTTTCAATTCTGACATTATTTTTTATATAACTGCTACCTTACTCTGTTATTAGTTGAATAAAACAGCTGCAAACTGATATTCCAGTCTGATTTTCTTGCAGTTGTCAGTTGACATTGTGTGTTTTAATACACGACGATCATTTAATTCACAAACTAAAGTAGTAAGTAGTGACACTGTTTACATGTGGTGGAAATTTGTTGTGTTGGTTTGGTTTTGCATTACTTTAACCACATTAAAGTGTAAAAATTACAACTGCATATTTGTGTTTGTCAAAGTTATGCTTGAAACACTATTGGCTCCATTTCATTCCGGACACAGTGTAGGCGTTCAGCTCAGCTGGTTGAGCTAATAGCATAAACTGTTTGAATCAAGTCTGTGTGTCTGTTAATCAGGGCACTGCAAATCATGTCAGACATAGAGACAGAGACAAACAGACAGACCTTGAGCAGTACATGAGGCTCATTGTTGGTGGTCTCGGGCTCCGATGCCGACACTTCATTCTGGTCGTCACTGTCACTGTCAGTCAGCAACTGTTTCAGTATCGACACTCCACCCCTGCCACCATGACCATTGCCAGTTGATGAGTCTGGCGGGTCGTCATCACACGAAGTGCTCTGTGGCTCCTGAGGACTCTCATTATTGTGATACTGAACAATGCTTGGCTTGGCCTCAGATTCATAGTCTTGACTCAGTAAGTCTCGTAGGTGGACATTGCCGAGTTCTAGCGCATTTGTACTTAGTCTATTTGTTGCATTTCTCAACGAAGTTTCTGCTGGATGCAACTCCACCTGACATGCGGACCTCAAGGAGCTGCAGTGTTGAGCCCCTGCACTTGTGTTGGTAATTGATAGGGACGACTGGGCTACAGAGTGACTACTCAATGGCATGGGAACAGCCACAGTGTCAGGACGGCAAGTAGCAGGCATTACCAACTGCCGATCTGTGACAGCAGAACTCACCGGCATTGATGAACTATTGAACAAACTGCTATTGACCTGTCTCGCAGAACTTTCAGCCATGTTTGATACCATCCACTCACTATGGTGGCTCTCACCACTGTCTGACCATGGACCACTGCACTGTGGAGCAGTGGCAGACCATGGACATGCAACAGCCTCAGACTGCTGAGACAGACCCAGCAAGCTATCAGGCAATGATCCAATGTCATCCAATCCACTGACCAGACCTACAGCAGCAAACACCAATACAACACTGATATAACAAGCACACATATATACCTGTCAGGAACTGAAAGCTGGCTCAAATCATCCATAAAGTTGTTCATGTGTGTCTGTCTGTCTGAATGTTTGCTTATAACTCGGTAACGGAAGAAGCTATTGTCCAAATTTTCCAGGTAGCTCCAGGGCAGCACAAGGATGGTTTTAGGTGCAAAAATTTTTGGGGTCATGGTTAGGAAGCCAGAAAATTGGCATTTTTCGTTGGCAAGGCATGGGCGGCAATGGGCAGCCCTAGCCTATAGCCTTGGACAGCATTAGAAGTCGGCCTCACTGCTGGAGGCATAATACACTGCAGTGTGGGTGGGTAAGCAGCGTGACAGCATTCTCCGACTGGGCGGCAGAGTCGGCCTCACTGCTGGAGGCATAATACACTGCAGTGTGGGTGGGTAGGCAGCGTGACAGCATTCTCCGACTGGGCGGCAGAATAGCAAGGGGTCCCACCCCAAGATGTGGAGCGGGGCTTAAGCTATAGATATGATGCCCAGCTGGATGGGCAAAATGGCTAGTTAGTTTTATATAACACAATAAGTTGCCAGCAAACTACAGCAATGAAGCAAACTGTACACGGACGCAACTAACAGACAGAAACATGGTCAGCCTTCGGCACCCATGTAAACAGCGGAAGCATAAAAAATTAACACTTGATGAGTATGGTTCACTGCAGTGTACAATTGTATTACAGGTACAGGTACGCACTGCCAGTGTCAGTAAGCTGGTCAGCCAACTCCATCAGAACTTCATCAAGGCTGCCACTCTCCCTGACTGAGTGTGCATCGATACTCACTGCAGCATCAACTACACACAACAAAATGCAACGCAACTGATGATTCAGCAAAGAATGAGACATGAATGGTTGACTATGTCAAACGGTGAACTTGATGCAAACAACAACGACAACAAAATCATTTTAATGCAATCAGATCTGATTCTCACATTACCTTCTGCATGCCTACAATTACACATAATATCTATTAACCGGCAGAAAACTGCTGGTATTAAAGTGAGTGAGTAAGCAGATGTTTAACGTCCCACTCGACACTTTATAGGTCATTTTGGGGACGATTTTTACAGGCCAGATGACCCAACCAACAGCGTCAA
>Ga0126335_1001828_pt1 | contig 12306 bp, 12 predicted proteins | sample OlaspJWI45metaG_FD_108409 | JGI IMG/M metagenome (GOLD analysis project Ga0126335, IMG submission 108409) | Marine gutless worms symbiont microbial communities from Oahu, Hawaii - Olavius sp. 1 OAHU.JWI-45 metaG | ecosystem: Host-associated > Annelida > Digestive system > Unclassified | place...
ACCGGGCAGATCAGCGACACGGACGCGTGCTCCAATGTGAGTGTCAGGTTCTGCATATACACCGATTCCAGTAAAGAGACCAACAGTATTCTGTACATAACTTTAACAACATTGGATGCACTATAGTCTATCGTAATTTTTGGCGGGGGTCAACGAGATAATTCAGCTAATCGAAAATGGCAAAATGTGCCACTATTACTCATAAACTGGTACTGAAGATATTGTAACTTCATTGACGATGCCGTTTCGGAAGATGAAGTTTCGTCGATGCACGTCTCGCTGTCGGGTCTCATCACTGCGAATTCATGCGAGGAGTTAGACCTAGAAATGCGTCAGCATCAGCCACCTTTGCAACTGTACTTTCTTTGTGAGAATGTAGTGTCCATGCAACTGGCCGAGATCTGATTAATGTTTCAATTATAGCCCGTGTTGTTTTGTAAGTACAGACAACGTTTAGTCAAATTTCATGAAACGTTCACAACATCTCATTTTGGACGCAGGTTTTCCGTACTGAATTACGATTCTCTGCAAAAAGCCGACGACATTTTCTGTTCAGATACAGCAATATTGAAAATTAATAATTGTTGTCAAACGATCTGTAATCGGTCCGTGAGAGTTCCAAGGTCGTGGCTAGCCAGAGGCTGGCGGCAGCGCCATCTTGGGGCCGACTGTTTTTGATATCGAGAAAGCGGCCAGTCATAACAGTCACTGGCAACACTCCTAGCTTCATTATGAGTGCCACTGCCACTGACACCCATTTCCTGCACATCTCCTCTAAATGTATCCTGCCATGTCCGCTTTGGCCTGCCCCATCTTCTACTTCCTCCCTCTGGAGTCCAGTCTATTACCAGGCTGGCTGGTCGTCACGTCAAAAGGCGTAGTACACGCCCGATGAATCTTCTTCGACCGACTGCCACAGTGTCCAGCAGGTCCTCAACGCCGGGACGTAGTAGAAGTTCTTCATTTGATGGTCCTTCCATGACACTCCCATTATGTCACGCAGACATCTTCTGTTGAACACATTAGAATAACTTTGTCGCTGCCGATATGAACACATGTAGGAACGTGCCGCCATCTTTTAATAACTGGTGCAATATATGGGACCTCAAATGGCTTTAATTAGGTTTCTCATTCTAACTTTGCTTTTTCTTTTAGATTTTTAACCCAGTTGCTCCTGTGACCTTGGTCTTAAACCCGTGACCTTAAAACTCAACACTGACCTCGATATTACGAGGTTGTGTTTCTTGCGTGTCAAAATAAAGTTTCTGGCCCCAATTCTGGGTCAGAGCGTTTAAATGTTAATAGGTCGAACACTCACAGACACACTCGGACAGACACGACTGGAAACATTACCATACGCTACGCCATAAGTGCACTATATTACTGTATAATATTGTAATTATTCATGTTCGAGGAATGTATATAGCAGTGATTGCTAGTCGACCGACCACCTGCCTAGCCATGCATATTGGTCAGACTGTGTGGCGAGTCAGACGCTGAATCTACGCTCACGCACGTAGCCACATCCTGTTTGTAGTGTCAGCCTGGCGCTTGATGCTAACGTAACACGCAACCGCGTCACCGACTAGCCGACGCCTAAATTGGAATTAAATGACGCTTGCATCGCAGTCCACCTTTCCGGCCAATATTTTCGTTTTTTTGCAACGTTGTGACCTTGTTACTTATTCGCTCAGACAAACTATTTATCCAACCTTTAGTTGTTGCGTAAAGACGGTACTGATTGACTGGTAAACACAATCGTACATAAACACTGCGGCAGTCAATACTTGACAGTGGATACCCTTAACCGTTTAAAAATAATTTTTGTACAGTTTTAATATATACAGCTAAACTGTTCATTAGCAGGAAGTTGCATGCGGGCTGTCTCGATTGGTACCCAAAATAATGGCCACCTTAGATGATCTTGAACGGCACTTTGAGAGTTACTATAACTGATCTTTGACTCCATTTAAAATTTTTAGCAATAGCTCACCCTATCACCATGCAGCCCAACTAATTTAAAGTGAAAGGCGATACAACTATTCGTTCTGGCTTTTGCTGATAAGGACTTGTGTGACATTGACAGTTTGACCTAAGCTATAAGTCGTGTCGAGTGTCGTACGTCATGTGATCAATCATACACCAATGAATGACTGAGATGACCTTTTGTTCTTGAGTTATGGCGACCTCGGCTGAGCTGGTCGTTTTTCTCGTTTTGACGCTGTAGGAGTTGTACGTCGATGAGCATGCGTTGTCTGACTTGTGCCTGTCACGTTTTTGAAATCAGTTGCATAATTATCATTTAACCTATCAAGCTCGGATGACGACCAAGGTTTTGTCGACGGGAGTATTGCTGTTCTGTCAATAATTTACTATATTACGTACAACGGTAAAATATCTAAATGAAAAGGTTCCAATCAACTTGGCCACAAAACAAATCTTAATTAACTAACTCTGACCGCAAACCTAACTTTACCCTAACGAGTTCAGTTGGGAACGAGTTGACTTGGGGACAAGTTGACTTTCCATCCATGTGAAATATGCTGTACATTCGATAAATCCTTAAGAAGATTCTTGGAAACTGAGGTGACCGTTACTGCTGTTGCTTGCTGTGTTAGGTTTACGCATCACAATCAGATGGACCCGGCTGGTCCAGTCGAGTAGACGTTTACATGCAGCACGTCTGTGACCTTGCCTTCTAGTGTTCGCACGTCGATCGACTAACGTCAGTCAACGATGAGTGCGCTGTCTGCCAGGCTTCGACAGCAGTCGACTCCAGAGCACGTCCCCGTGTCCGTGATCGCCGTTAACTCCAGCCCTCCGCCGCCGCCTCCGACCGCGAAAGCTCCCGCCCACAGCCGACATAGCTTCGGGCGGGGCAGCCCAGGTGCACAGTCGTCTGACGGCCGCCAGAACAACGCCACAACACCGTCTCGGTCGACGTGTTGGCGTGACAGGCCTGCGAGCGTCGATGTGTGGACGTCGACCGGTGACGACGGCACCATGAAACGCAGCACGTCGGCGACTATATCGAACGACGCCGGGGACTGCCAGGCGCACACTTCCATGCTGCAGTCTTCTATGTACGGCAGCAGTCATCATCTAGGGTCATCGGTCACGTTCTGCAACGCGGCGCGTGGCGGCCGCGTTAACGCATCTGTCGACCTCAACCTAGTCGATGAGGTGTTTATGCGGAGCAGTACATCGCTCACGCACACCGCTGACGTCGTCCTCCGACCGTCCGCCACTTCAACGACGTCGACAAGCGACGCTCAGCAGCAGCAGCCGCGAGGGAAGCTGGGTCTGACGTTGCCGGTCATCACGTGTGATGGAGTCGCGTCTGTACCGACGTCCCCACTGCGACATATCCGTAGCGACGTCTCAGGGTTCGGCTCCACGCTGCAGCTGCATCCAGGCACGATGTCGCTCGGCGCCGCATCACCACGCGGCGGCAGCAGCAGGACCATTCTCGTCACCCCTCAAGGCAGCTTCCTGTCCGTCAACCAGTCGCCTATTGAGTTCCGTGAGAGCACAGTCAGCATCAACTACTCCAATGGTGCAGGTGCGCGACCCTAATACATTTCGTTGCAAATTGATAATATTTGACTAAGAAGGGCTACTGCTTAGGCTGGCGTTACGCTTTAACTGCATTGACTAGGTGGCACTATTATTATTATTATTATTATTATTATTATGCAGCGTTTAACGCGCCATGTGTCGGTCATAAGGCTGACGAATCGCAGGCTACTGCAGACTATGCTACTTTCTACAACTAGAGTACTCGGGATGCATTTTTGTCGCAGCCAGTTACAGGTGGTTGGCTCTGAAACCTACCATCTTGGCGAAATGACACCATAGAACCGTCACAATGCCGTCCAAGGTCATCCAAAATCAGCAATTCCGGTATCGATTGAAAGCCAATATGCTACTTCATATTAAGGTGGATAATATTTAGATTCATGTCTGCCACGGTTTCTGATATATCACGAATTGTTGGTCAAATTTTTACTGTCGACGGGGAGTATCTCTTAACCGCATTTGTCCGCACTCAAGTTATATATCTGGCGCTGCTCGACAGTTTATTTCGATTTTTCTGTCTCGATATATTATACACGTTACTCCGCAATATGCAGCGACACTCATTCATCAGCGAGTTGATGACGTCATCGCGTCACAACAATCATACGCTGCTGGACGAGCGATGAATAATTAATGATGTGTTTCAGAGCATGGATTTCCCGCGAGCCTAGCCACCAAAAAGATCCAGCAGCGCTAGCCTAGTCGCCTACCAGCTTGTTTTGTTGTGTAGATATACATAAACTATCGTTCATAAACAGTGCATCTTTACCGCCTGCATAGCAGCGTGGTTATGCGTTTGTTGCCTTTGGTGTGTATGTTAATACGTTTGTGTGTTTGTTTGTCATACGGTAACTTTAACCTGGAAAGTTCATTTTTGGTATGTAGATGCATCTTCAGAAAGCGCGGGTGAGATTCTTGTATTAAGTTCATCGTATGAAGGTCAAGGTCACGGCAGTGAAAAAGCCAGAAACGCGGATGGTGCGCCTTTGATTAAAATATCAAATATCCGATTTTATATATGTAGGGGCCTACGGTGCTGCTCTGTTTGTAGACGATAGTGATGACATGTCGTTGGTGTATTCGCGTTTAGAGGTATGACTGTTGGCTGCTATTTTGAATATTTAATCAATTCTGTTTAGTAAATGTTACAAGTTGCAAATTATATTTAGATTTTTACCGGTAAGCTTTTGTAAAACGCATATGTTGCGTGCGTGGTTTAATCGCAGTGAATTGCAACAAGTTTCATGCACCCAGTCCAAAAAGCTGCACTAATTTTATCAGGTTACTCGTTTATTGGTAAACGATTTTTGAAATTTTATTACCATCAAAATGTTAAATTACGCGTACTTGTGTACTTTTTGGAAATTAAAATTCAATTTGTCATAAACCTTCTCAAACAAGTGCTATATGCGGGTCCGTCAGCTGCAGAATAGACGCAATGCGTTTCTTTTTTGAATGTGTAAAGCAGGCTTTAGTTTCGTTAGGCTCACTCAATTTTGGAGGTAGTAGTAGTCGTAGTAGTAGACTGAGTGCGACGGATCATGTAAACAACTTGCTGACGTCGTGCAGCAGTTTGCTGTACGTGATGAGAGTCATTCGTGGTCACGGCATCTCGACTGAGTCGCTCCGTGACGTGTTTCGCGCCACCATCCTCACCAAGATCACGTAGGCCTACTGTCTCTCTGCATAGTCTGGTCTCTGCTCAGCATCAGACCGTGCAAAACTGGACTCATTTCTAAACCGCTGCAAGCGCCTTGGTTTCTGTACCAATACTGTACCCACCATATCAGACGTTTTTAGTAATGCTGATGTCTCACTATTTAAACCAATTATGAAAAATAGTTATCATGTTCTGTACCCATATTTACCAGAAAACCAGTATCAACACTATCATCTTAGGAAACGCCCACATAACAAAGCCCTCATACCTAAAACAACTTACTTTAAGTGACCGAGACTATATCATGCGCATCCTGTACAAGAACTGTTATTAGCCTACTGTTACACCGTGCTGCGGAACTGTTATCACCCAGTGTGCTTATGTTGTTTGCTATTTTAGAGACGTTTATTTTTTATATATTTTATTATTCCTATGTGTGTACATCATTTAGGCTCATAGGCCTATTGTATTTTATTTCGTAGATTTTTTTATATCCAAAATTAATATAGCTTTGCAGTTGACAAAGTTGTGATTAACGAAAGTTACTACTATGTGTATGTTAGCAGCCTTTTGTTTTTCTCCAAATTGTTATTTATGTTTTTGTGATAATTTCGTTACAGTTAGAGTTAGTTTGCATTAGCCAAGTATTTGGCTGTGGGTAGATCGTCTTCGAAATCACTATAACGTGTCGAGTGAAAAGTTAAACTTATATTAGGGCCTACTTATTTATTTAGGCTGCTTCTCTAGCATGCAATACTCGTTTTCATTACACTGGATCTGAGGTCACCGAACGCCTCCAACCTGAATCCAAAACAGAAACTGATGTGTGTTCGCAGGGCATGGACCCAAAAGATCGTTAGTTTCATGAGTACTAGCAGAGCATCGTCGACCATGTGTGCAAAATGGCAAATTCGAGCTGTGTTGTGTTGAGAGTAGTGTTGTGACAATAGTAATATCCATTCACAGACGAAAAAACTTTTTGTTTTTGTCAATCAATTATGTACTGTTAGAGAGTTATTTTGTCTTAAATTTCGACAAGTTGAACTTATAAATTATACGAGAAGTAGTACAGTATAATGATTACTGTATATGAAACATTATTATGGATTTCAATGTCACTACATTTGACGCAGGTTTTCTATTTGCTTATATGCCTACTTCAGATTCTCGACTTAATCATCGAAAACTGAATTAGTAAACTTTGAAACTAAATATTGTAATACCATCACTCTCTCCGCCTGATTGAATGGAAGCATGTTTCAATGTACAGGGTGGGCCAAATTATACGGGGCCACGCATTTCAGCTAATAACTTCAGAAATACTGCTCGGATCTTTGCTATTTTTGGCAGAAAACAAGGCCATTTAATTCGTAACATGACAACATAATCTGAATCATTAATTGTGCCAAAAAAAGTGGCGCTATCTGCTGAATAAAAGGCATGGTAATAAATAACGATCGGCCATCGTCTTTCGTTATGTTGATCAAAGCTCTAAAAAGTAAAAAAATCACAGCTAATTTAACAGATAACAATAACTTTTACGGACATTTAAGTGCTCTATGTTTTTTTTCTTTTACTCGTAGTATGTTTTTAGTCTGTTGTTTATCTCTGTCTGTCAGTCGACCGTTCTGGTGAATAAACGTGTTCATAATGACTGACATCATTGTGAGGTAGTTAATTGCTACCATCAATGGTGTCAACAATTTAAGTAAGTAAGAACGTTTGTTTGTTTTTTTGTACTGTTTGATCGGGGCAGAAAATGTTTTCATGGTCATTTTTATTCGCTAAATGGCGCCGCGGCATTTTCTTAAATTAATATCTAAAAATGACAGATTCTGATTAAGAACAAAATGATGTTAAAGTTGCCAAGAGTGGTTTACATCTGATCAGTATATCTAGAGTTAGAAACTATGGAAATGAGTGGTCCCGTTTAATTTTGCCCACCCTGTAAAGGGTGACGGTCACGACACGAGACAGCCAAACCACTAGTTTAGTAGCTCGCCAAACAGATAACACGACCCGTTCACATTATGTTGCTGTAGAAAATTCCGATGAAAGATTTTTCCGCAGAAATCCGAGCGCATCTTGATGTCGAACACTTTCTGAGTCAGGCGCAGCTGATGTTAGACTTGCCGGAAACCAGTGCCGAACAGATCCTTGACCGAATGTTACATCATCTGCTTGACAGTGAGGAGAATCCTGCGGCATTCCAGGAGGCCAGCAAAGTCTTGTTCACTCACAAGTCCGGTCAGCTGATTTACAAACACTCCGCTCTTCTATAGGCCTATCTATTTTTTGTCTGTGTGTCAGTCTGTCATTCAACACTGCGAACTGCGTCCACGCACCATACACCGTAGGTTTCAATAATACAGTATCATTTTCCTTCGCTTTAACAGCCATTTATGTCAAATTTCTTGTAAATTAAAGAATATTGTCACAAGCTTATAAATTGCTTATAAAATGAATAATTTTATTACGTAGCCTGTAAACACACAAATCGTTATGTTCACTGCACCTATTTTTTCGGCGTTTTTTTCTGAGAACACATGAATAATGACAAACCGACCACCCAGCGGTTCTTGACCTCATTCTGCCTCTATTTCGAAACGGGAATGTCGTGCCGTTTGTTTTACAAGCCCGTAGTGTGTTCTTCTGGTCTCCGTCCCATTTATAGGCTCTTTGGTCTTCTCGTCTAGGGGTTCTAACTAATGCACGCACACAGCACATTAGAGATTTTACGACATTACGCTATACATAGATTCACTTTTCGCTACATGCTCACCCGAAACTCACTCGCCTTATGCTATACATCCATTGTTAAACAGGTAGTTTTCACTTGTTTTATTTATCATTCTCGAGATGAAATGTGTAAACACTGTCGTGCATATAACTATACAAGCACTACCGATAGAGTGAAAGACTAAGCTACTTAGGTCTACTTGGTTTGGTTTGGCAAATGCAACAAATGCAGCGTTGATCTAATTTACTGGTTGCACATGTGACATCAGATTTAGGAGATATTTTGTAGATAAATTAATTATCGTAGGTAAAGTCGTTGTGTTTGGTTTGTTAATATATGCCGCAAACTTTTTGGAACAACCCTCAGCTATGTCTGTCTTCCTGCAAGCCGGTTAATCAATCATTGTAGTAAAAAATCTCGATGCTACATGCATACAGCCGGTGTACATGGTCCTGCGACCAGTGTAATGCTCTATAGCTAGAGTTGACGAGTTCACTGGTCGATTTATTTGATGGATGTACGGTGCAGTCGTTGAACCTCAAGCCGACTATAACTCCGTAGACAAACGGCTAGCGTGCCCAAGTAAACGTCACTAAGATAGATTTAATAGTAGTCTACTAATAATGACCATTGCAGTATTTCTGCGAAATAATATCGCTGAGTGTCAGCCTCCGAGTGATATCGCTATACTGCAGTCAAGAGATCTACACTGTGTAGAGAAAAAGACCAACAACAGTCGCGAGTGCAAGCTAAAATTCGTCGCTTTCAATCTCCGGCATTTAACACTACAATATTTTGTGATCTTTGCTCTCCTGTCTCATTTTAATCTACTGATTTTAATTTTTTTTTATAATTTACTCGTTAGTTTTACTGCTGTTTTGGTTTGACTAGTGTTTATTTTCAGTTTCATTTAACTGAAATGTCACTGCAAAGAGTTCTGCCCATGGGACAGGTATTAAAAGCAAGTGTATGGTTTGCAGACACCGTGGTTATGGTGATCGATCGGGAAGTCAGAGGACTTGGTAGTCTGCTAGATAGTCAGCATATTTCTGTCGTTATGACTTGGACGCGGCAGTATATTGCGGAGTGGCTATAAAACGTTCACGGGTCAGTAAATCACACGGCGCGGTGTGCGTGCAGAATGTGACTGTGTGTCTGTGCGTGTGGTAGTTCGCCAGTTATCCAAGACAATACAGTGCACTTGCTGCTCGTATGGCGGCGTTTACGACTACGACCAGTCATGGATCTGCGTCCTGTAAGTCGTATACTGATCTTTGATATCGTCACACAATCAATATCGGTATTAACAATCACCCAAGCAACGCGATGTGGTCCACCCTATAGCACGATAAAATCGGCCACAGCTTGCTGCCATAAACTTTTATAGTTTTGTTTTTCAAATTATAATTTAAAGGTGTGGGCCGAAAGTACTAGGCCTATTACATGACTTGTTGCAAAGTCCTTACTATTTCCGGCAGTGAAAGAATCCATAAACCATACTATTACTATTATCACTGCTACAGTACTACTACAGAACGGTGTTGCTTGTTCAGATGTACAGTTGCGTCAGTTCAGAAGCGGCACGTTGCTATCGCACGACTGCGCTATCCAGCGGTTCTCGGCCGCACCTGTCAGGAAGTCTGGTTCATTATACTCGTCGTCACTTCTACAAAGGAGGTTTCTTTATATCTGCACATCGAGCATTTGTAAACCAACGGATTTTTTCAGCATATCGTGTGTTACAATTGCCCTTCTGACTTCCGTAGTAACTTGGCGTAGGTTAACAAGACCAAAACCAATACGAGTGTTTGAGACAATTAGTGTATGTTGGCGGCAAAAGGGACTTTTTGACGTCGTCCTTTACTCGCATTAGTTCGGGCTGCATAAGCAGCTTTCTCGCAAGCCGCGACAGAACATGTTCTGCTCTCGATCTTCACGCAACAATATTATAGTCGCCTTCAGCGGGTCCTTCGTGCGACAGTCTCCAGCATGTCTCTGATGTACTTCAGTGCTTGACTATTAACAAATGTTTTGCGTATTACAAGGCGTGGTCTGTGATTACTGGTCACGTAATCCGAGGTGCGTGACAATACTGTTGAGCTCTGTTGCTGCAATGGCGTCACTGGTGATGCATGAAGACTGCACCGAACAGCAGCATTTCATTCATAAACAGTCAAATTGAGGCGGCGCTGGAACGAACGCAAAAACACGGCTGAAAGTAACATATCAGCAATACACAAAAGACATACGAATAATCGTAGATTATGTTTAGTTTGAAGTAATAATTCCTGCATAGCTTTTGGCGAAATTGATTGGATTTTTTCGAATCAGTGCCGCAGCCAGGTACATAGACCTGCACTTCCAAAATTAGCGAGATCGCTGGCTTTTAAGGCTTTTAATGGCGTAACTTCGTTAATGTGCAATCTATTTAGTGTGTTTTTGCACTCGAGAGCGGGAGATAATGCTCTTTAAAGTGCTATTACCACCCATGTAATACTGCATCGCAAAGTATGACGTCGTTGATACGGCAGTCAGGCACTGCAGTGGGTGGATGTATCAAAACGAATTGTAGAAACTTTGAAGGCTAAAGGCCGACTTATCCAATAGCTTAGCCTAGACCGTTGCCAGGACAGTTACTTGGCTTAGTGAATAATTTTCAACCCCTATTACCGTTTATTTTCGATTTTCGTTGCAACAGTCATTCGTTTCTGTGGTCAGATTGACTTCGGTACAGTTGACCTGCTGTTAGCCATCTGAAAGGTGCGGTGTGAAATTTTATAGGCCCAGCCCTTATAGCGTAGCACAACACAGAACGTACGTTTCTGTATAAATTTCATCAGTTTTTGCCGGTTTATTCAAAAGTTGTACAACAATAACAGGAGTCGGATTACTATCTCTCGCCGTGATGTCGTCGCCATGACGACGTTATGACATCACATTGATGCAGGCATTACACGGTAAAGGCAGTATAATTTGGTAACAATTCTGGTAGTAGGCCTACACTTTACACAACATTATCTTGCGCTTCGGCTTGACAATTTTTGTGTAAACAAATTACGTATTGACGAAGTTGTCCGCTGAAAGATAGGAAGTTCGCTAATGTTGAAACACGGTGTAAGCTCACATTGTGAGACGACGTTATGCTCTAATAAAGTAAATACAGACTGGTCGGCATTCTTCCACTGCTTTCAAATAGTTAAACGTTAAGCAAGGATGATTGGCAGGCACAGGGCAGGTGCGTGAAATTCCAATAGGTCGCTGTCACCGGCAATGTGGATGTCCTTTACAGAAAGGAACGAAGAATGCTCTGGAGACTGGCAGGACGTTCGCAACGCTGTTTGCTGACACAGACCTTCGTGTGCGTCTACTCGGCGCCAGGACCGAGGCTGACTTCAAGCGACTGTTGTGGGAACAGATGAAGGAGTTGGCCGAGGAGCAGCAGTACAGCAACGGGTCTAGAGGCCGTAAGTTGTCCGAGGACTCAACTGACGAGAAAGCCGAAGAGTCTACACCTACACCGGTAAACTTATGTCATTTTTCAACGATGCTAGCGTTTTAGGCAGTATCGAATGCATGCGATGCTAACTATTGCGATCGATGATCTCGTAGTGTAGACGTCTGTCAGTCGAGCGGGCGAGTGTTCTTACTCATTCGCCAGACGGCGCCACCTTGATGCAGCTATTACTACATTACTGTAGCCACTTGTTTTACATTCTATTCACTTTTGGCTGCATTTTCGTAACGACAGAAATAGCCAGGTTTATGCCTGTTTATCAACACATATGCTTAATATGTAGTTTTGAATCGTTATTTACGGTGATCATTTAGTCTGTTTTACAATGTATGTCATGTTTTAGATAGCCTCGTCCACACCCTAACCCAGTGTAGGTTCCGGGGCTTAGAATAGACCCACTCCGTCTTTTGGCCATATGTCCTAAAAGGCGACTAAACCAGGCACCCCTCAACCTCTGTGGCTTCATCTGATTACTGATGATGGACTGGAGTAAAAGAGGAAACATTAACATATCTGCTCTAGCTACTATAGTGCAGTGCAATACGTTTGTTGTGCTATGTTCTAGGCAGCTTATAGGTTTAGCAGATCGGGTTTTTGTCACGCTGGAACCTTTATGCTGTGATTAGCCTAGAGGCGGTTGTTACAGTTCATATTGTAACACAGTGGAGTGATTCTGGTGGGATTGAAGCTTATCTCAGTGGCCAACTGGCTTTCTTCAGTGCTTTTACACTGTTGGTTGGGTCATCTGACCTGTAAAAATTGTCCCCGAAATGACTTATAAACATCTACTCATTGCTCATTACTCATTTAGAT
>Ga0126335_1001829_pt1 | contig 12305 bp, 1 predicted proteins | sample OlaspJWI45metaG_FD_108409 | JGI IMG/M metagenome (GOLD analysis project Ga0126335, IMG submission 108409) | Marine gutless worms symbiont microbial communities from Oahu, Hawaii - Olavius sp. 1 OAHU.JWI-45 metaG | ecosystem: Host-associated > Annelida > Digestive system > Unclassified | place...
CCCCTGCCCAACCTCCCACTCCAACTCTGCCCACCCTCCACCCAACAACTTGCAGGATCATTGATCACAAAATGTCGCATCTCGTGCGTTAGTTGTGGTGTAATAAAACTTTGTGTGGTTGCCTTGTGCAATACTCTTGTTGTGCGATGTTCTAGGCAACGTACACGTCCAGCAGATTGTGTTTTTGTCACACTGGGACCCTTACGCTGTGCTTAGCCTACAGGCGGTTGCCTACAGTTCATATTGTAACACGGAGTGGTTCTGGTGGGATTTAGCTTATCTCAGTGGCTAACTGGCTTCCCTCAGTGCTTTGACACTGTTGGTTAGGCTATCTGGCCTGTAATAATCGTCCCCGAAATGACCTATAAAGTGTCGAGTGGGACGTTGAGCCTCTACGCACATACACACTATGTGCAGTTGCTGAGTTACGTTGATGATAGACATTGCTACCTGTTGTGTGTTGTGTGGGTAGGTGGCTGTCGTGTTGAATTTCTTACCAAGGAGTCTGTTACAAGACTTCTGCCACGAGTGATACCACAAAGTTGGGGAAAACAGTACATGGTTAACTGGGAGCCATCATCGGCAGAAGGGATCCCATCGTCGTGGTTGCCAGCACTGTGGCTGTTTCTTCGAACCCATTACCCATCTGATCTGTCGCAGTTTTCGGGTCTGCCGATCCTTCCGCTGGATGTGAGTGAGTCCAGTGTAAGACTTGTTAAAATAGCGTTGAATGGATGCGTCGTTCTGCGCACTGGATTGGGTAACACGCTGTCGTCTGGGTTAATAGCGGTGCTGGAACTGATAGGTGTGTACATTGCCGACAAGTTGCCGGATTACGTGCACTGTCATGCCGCGGTTGTTGGAAACTGTGTCCGGCTGCCATTGTCGGAGGACATTGTTGAAGTGATGTACAATGCATATCAGCTGCACGGAGGTAAGAAGGCGTTAGAGAGTGTTAGAGTAAGAACGACGGATGAAGAGAAGGCCGATGTGAGGCAGCTGATGGCAAGAGTGCAGATGAGTTCATTGGAAACTTGCCACGTTAGATTTCTGCGCAGTCTGCCCGTGTTTCAGTGTGTCCGTAGTGGACCAGATGGCGCCACAGATCCTGTCTATAGCTCTGTCGAAGAAGTTGCACGTGTTGCTCCCATTAAGCACATCTCAATTCCCGTCGACACACCTTACTTGACGGCTGCCGGGGATGAAACTACTGCAAAGGCTGCAACGGTGCTTGGTGCAGAATGTGTCTCTGTTGCTTCCATTCTGAAGGAACAGCTGAACTCAAAACATCGCAGTAGCACTCTGGAAGAAGGCACAGCTGATCAGCTGTCCCAGATGGTTGTTGAGAACTTTCCCGCTTACTCTGCTGAAGATCCGGGCATTGCTGAAACACTGTCCAAAGTGGCATTCGTGCGGACGTCCGTGAACAGGAGTTTGACTTCGCCGTCAGCTTTGTTTGATCCAGAATGTCCTCAGCTTCATCTCTTGTTGCCGGGTGCCGATGTCTTTCCAGCAGACAGCTACTGTCAGCCACAAGTGCTGGGATATCTACGAAGGATGGGGTTGAAGACGGTGGCGGACATATCAGCCAGTGATCTGCTGGGTAGCATGATACGCATTGAAAAGATGTCGTGCTGTGTTGATACTTCTGCTGCAGCTCGGGCCAGTTCGCTAGCTATGATTACATTTCTTGGCAGTCACACCGATTATCTGCGGCATGAAGTAAATGGACAACTGCTGCTGAACTGGGCATATAGTCTGCGCTGGGTTGCTGCCGTGTCGGAACGGCCGGTGATGTATCCGGAATCCTTGTCCTGGTGTGGACTGGACCAAGTGTTACACGTCCCAACAGCTGTAACCAGCGATGTTTGGGCTCCAGTGGTTGGATCCATCCTTCCGGTTGTGTCCTGTGTGGCAGAGTTGGCTGCCACATTTGGCTGGAATCGGCCGCCAAAGATAGCGGATGTTGTGAACCAGCTCAAGTCTATTATTGCCGGGTACAGGTCTGCAGAGAAGGCCCAGTATCTGGCACTACTGATGAGAGTTTATGAGTTCCTGAGTCAAACCGTACCATCACAGCTGATGTCCTTGCTGGCAAAGTCATCTGTCAACAGTTGGGTCTGGTATGGTGACGGCTTTGTGTCGGTGAAACACATCCTACTTCACCGCGGTGCCGTGGATTTACAGCCATACATACACTTGTTACCTCCGGAGATTGAGTCCTATTCTGAGCTCTTCCTACACTGTGGGGCTATTGATCACCCCTCTGTGGAAACATACATGAACGTACTTAACAGCATTAATCATAAGTATGCTACCAGAGTTTTTCTGGCTGAAGATTGCATCACAGATGTTCAGTTGTCTGTCAACATTCTAAACCAGCTGGCTAAGCACTGTGCTAAGGATGAGGGCGTCTCTTCTAACAGTGTTCTGATACTGTGTCACGTAGACGAATGCTGCGATGTACCAGTAAAGTTGCTGCCGGCAAGTGAATGCACATACTGTGATGTGGATTGGCTGCGCCGAGGTTTTGATGTAGCCGACTTCAGTGCAGAAGACAGTGTCACATTTATTCACCGGGAGTTGCCAGTTGCCACAGCTGCTGCACTCGGCGTTCCGACCCTGATGAGTCGAATGCTACATGCGGAAGAGCTTGCCGTGACAAGCTTCGGACAGTCGGAACCTTTGACGGATCGGTTACGGAAACTCCTGGAGGATTACGGCGATGGAATGGCCATACCGAAGGAGATCATTCAAAATGCTGACGATGCCGGTGCATCGGAAGTCTGTTTCCTGTATGATGAACGCACGAATGAAGACTCCATGAAATATCTGATTGATGAAGGCATGCGTTCTTGTCAGGGACCGGCTCTTTGGGCGTACAATGATGCAGTGTTCACAGATGACGACTTTGACAGCATTGTGCGGCTTGGTGGTGCAACGAAACAGTCGGAACCAGACAAGATCGGAAAGTTTGGCCTCGGCTTCAATGCGGTGTACAATGTCACAGATGTGCCGAGTTTTGTGACACGCAACATGCTTGTAATTTTTGACCCGCACACAACGCATCTGGGCCGCGGAATTAAAGACTGCAATCGGCCTGGCATCAGAATCAACCTGGACAAGAATCGCGTGCTTCTCCGTCGACTTCCGGATCAGTTTCACCCGTACAACAATGTCTTTGGATGCCACTTGAATTGCGACAAAAGTGACACAGTTTACTTCCATGGCACTTTGTTTCGGCTTCCTCTACGTACACAAGAGCAGGCAAACAGGAGTGAAATTTCGTCATTGCATTACAGTCGAAGTGAAGTGTGTACTCTGATTCAGTTGACTGCAAAGAATGCACATCATCTCTTGACATTTACTCAAAACGTTCGACGTTTGTCCTTCTACCATGTACCACCCGGCAGTGATCCGGCAAAACCAGTGCTGTTGCTTGATTTAAGGAAAGATCTGGTCAAAGTTGTGAGAGAATTGAAACCAGTCAGTGATAAAGCATTGAAGAAATTAACACCCCATGGTTCTGCCGATGAGGCTGCTGCAGCACTGTCACTGCACAGTGGAATGCTTCATGCAGCTGTGCAGTATATGAATCATTTGTCAGATAGATCTGCAAAGAGGAAGGACTCGACGGAGCCACCGAAGTCGACTTTGGTGTTGAAAATGACCGTGAATGTGCTCAGTCAAAGTGTTGAAGCGAAAGGTTTACAGCTGGAGGGATGTGGTGTCACTGAAACATACTGGCTGGTATGCTCAGCTGTCGGCAGTCAGAAGTCACTGGAGATTGCTCGAGAGTTGAAAGAAGGCTTTACACCAGCAGGTGGTGTTGCATGTGCACTGAAGTTGATGGAAGACGGGAAGTTTAAGCCAAGAAGTCTAGGATGTGGAACTCTCAGCCTCAGTCGTGCATACTGCTACTTGCCGCTACCCGTGTCTACCGGCTTACCGGTACACATCAACGGTGTGTTCGCTTTGCACTCGAACCGATGCCAGCTCAGCCGCGCGACGGAAGACGAGAAAACCAACGTTCGTGTCAAGTGGAACAACGCACTGCTGGAAGATGCTGTTGCCAATGCCTATGTCCAGATGCTGATCGACTTGGTTTCAGTCATTTGTAGTACTGATAAAGACGTCAGCTTGCGAGATCTGTGGCCAGTCTATGGTTCAGTTGAGCCATATTTCTTGCCTCTGGTCCATAGGTTTTATCAGTCTGTTGTTAGCGAGAAAGGTATTCCATTACTTTGTTGCCGCGGCTTAGGCGTCGATTTTGAGAACACTGTTTTCCTGGAGCGATCACTGGCCGATGAACAGAATGTCGGATCATTTGCATTTAGAGTTCTGTCCATCTGTTGCAGTGGCAAAACAGTTACCATGATCCCTGACTCTGTGTACCAGTCTTTTGTTGATCTGGGTTTAGAAGATGATATTCGGGAAAAAATGTTCCAGAAAGAGAAGTTTTTCAGAGAGGTGTTTTTTCCGAATGTAGGTCACCTGGAAGCAGCTGACCGTGATGCTCTTGTGTTATATGCTCTCAGTCTGAATCAGCCATGGTTGGAAGCTCTTATCAAAGAAAATCCGTGTATACCAGCTTCTCCAGATGGTAGTGTACTTCGACGACCCTGTGAGCTTGTCCATCCAGATTCCAGAGTTGCATGTTTGTATGCTCTGGAAGACGGCCGTTTTCCTCATGGCAGTGATTTTCTAGATGCAGAGGTCTTGAACACACTAGTTCGTCTTGGTATGTTGGTGAATGAGATTGGTTGGGATGACGTTGTGGAGAGGTGTGAAAGTCTGGCAGAAGTGTGGACTGAGAACTGCCAGATTGGAACGTCACGCCAGCATGCATTGCTGCTCTTTATTGACCAGCTGCTGCTCCGCACTTCGACGTCGGAATGCGACCGGTTTCGTGAGACACTAATAAACACGAAACTGTGCAGTGTTCTTGGCAAACCAGTTGACTTTCCACTGCTCTGGGCAGGTGAGGAACATGCAGACGAGCTGATGTGTGCATCAGACATGTTTACTGTGGACTGTCAGTATTTTGTGTGTTCTACATGTTGCATTGTCGATGAGTCAAGTTTTTCCACGCAGGTTCGAATATTCCTGCATCTTGATACGAACCGACCAAGTCTTCAGCATGTAATGACACAGCTAGAGCATTGTCTGATTGCAGACCTACGAAATATGACTGTTCACCAGTATGAGCATTTGGAGCACTGCATGCATGCCATCTACAGCTATCTGCAGGAACAGTTTTCTGCTGATGAATCTCTGATTGATCCTATACGAGATGTTCTTGCTGGTCGACCTTGCATTCTTCTCGATCGAGAACTGGTTAAACCAGATGTGGTTGCTACAGACATTCCACGCAGCTGTGCACCGTATCTTTATGCTCTGCCTCCTGGATTACGGAACAAGTATCCTCTGTTGATGAGTGCGGTTGGAGTGCGGTCAACGTTTAATGCTGGTGATTACATGGCTGCTGTCAATGACCTCAGTACTAAGAACAACGGAAAGTCACTCTCGCAGCAAGACCTTGATTTAGCAGTGAAACTAACCAAACAGCTGAACAGCACAATGAAACAGTCAAGTCTAACATCAGCCGAGGTTGAGAGGGAGCATGGTCCAATCATGATCCCAAATGCAAACGGATGTATGTGTAGTGCATCATCTCTCTGCTACAACGACTGTGCTTGGCTAACAGACACGTCGCTGGTTAGCTTCGCTCATGCCAAAATTACATACCGAATGTCGTCATGTCTTGGTGTACGAACAAAACGCGAAGAGGCTTTGCGTCGCTACTCGCGTGGTATTCCATTTGGACAGAAAGAACGTCTGACAAACAGCTTACGTCGGTTGCTTGACAGCTATCCGTTTGATCACGAGATCCTGAAAGAGTTGATACAGAATGCCGACGATGCAGGTGCGACTCAAGTTCACTTTGTCATTGACGTGCGGCAACATTCAGACCGGCGTGTGTTTGAGTCCAGCTGGCGTCCACTCCAAGGACCAGCACTGTGTGTGTTCAATGACCAGCCATTCCGTGATGCAGACCTTGAAGGTATTCAGTCTTTTGGCGAAGGCAGCAAAACTGCGGATCCTGCCGCCACGGGACAGTATGGTGTTGGTTTTAGTTCCATCTACCATTTGACTGATGCCCCGTTGTTGCTGACCTCGGGTGCAGATGGCAATAAGATGTTATGTGTCTTTGATCCTATGTGCCAGTACGTTCCTGGTGCCACTGCCACAGAACCTGGTATGCGCTATGATGATGTTGATTCGCTACGCAAAGCATTTCCGGACGTCTTTACCTGCTTTATGGAAGAACAGTTTTCTACCAGTGGAACAATGTTTCGTTTTCCACTTCGCAGTCAAGAAATGGCCGAAAAGTCGGCTATATCAAAGAAAGTGATTAAAGCAGCCGATGTCTCAGGTCTTCTTGAAAAACTGAAGCAGGAACTGTTTGAAATTCTGCTTTTCATGAATCACGTGGAACAAATCAGCATATCTGAAGTTGACGTGAACACAGGAATTTTAACAAAGACATACACATGCAGAAGCCTGTTGAGTGAAGATCACGTAGAAGCAAGAAAGAGACTTGCACTTGCTAAGTGTAAGTTGGCCGACGTAGTTAAAATGGATCCGACCATTGCAGTTTCTGCCGGACCAACGACTTCCACAGTTTTAACTCTGTCACTCACCGACAATAGTGGCTGTCATGAGAAATGGATAGTTGCTCACCGGCTCGGTTTTGATGGCAGTATCAGATGTCCCTCAGATGTAGAGAATGCCTTTAAGGAAGGTGATCTGGCATTACTGCCACATGGTAGTGTGGCTTGCTTTGTAGAACGTAGACTGAATGGGCATGTTGACAGTCCAAACAGACCAGGTCGGGCTTTCTGCTTTCTGCCGCTGCCGGCTGCTGAGACTGAACTTCCTGTTCACGTTAATGGCCATTTTGCACTTGGCTATGAGAATCGACGCCATCTGTGGACAAATGCAGACAAATCGGGCTACAAACGACAGTGGAATGATCTGCTCTGCGCTGCAGCAATTGCTCCAGCGTATGTGGAAGTGTTGACTGTATTGTTCCCTCAGTTGCTGGATGTATCTTGGGACGTCGGCAACAACCTGATGCATGTCCAGTGTTCGCGGCCCATGCTTGACAGTGCACTGAAAGTGTACATGTCACTCTTTCCAAGATACAATGATACAACACCACAGTGGGCGGTTCTAACGACCGCTGTGTATCAGTATATTGAACAAAACTCAGTACCGTTATTGGCGTCAGTGTGTGAGAAGGAAATTGCTGCTTCTACTTCTCGGCAGGCTCCAGAAGTCACCAACTGGCAGATTTCGTGGTTGCCACCAAAAGGGCAAGGCATGTGTCAAGTGCTCTTTCGCAAGTGCGAAATGCTGCCATCACAGGATACTTCAGCACAAACATCACTACTTGGCAAGTTCAAAGGGTTGTTTGGTTTACTGTCTGCCCCAGCGGCACATGAAAAAACGACGGAAGAAATTTTGTCAGAAGTTTTGGTCAGTTGTGGCCTGAAGCTGGTTGAATCGACGACCGAGTTGTATGACAGTTTTTGTCGTGCGGGGGTTGACGTCAACTACATGACCCCGGAAAATGTGTTGAAGTTTTTTGAGTCATGCACTCCAGCAGGTGTTCTGAGTGACTTGCCGCAGAAGCTGGAGAACACTCCGTTTCATGATGAGAAAATGTTGTCACTTGTTGTCGAGTACATTCGTTCAGCAGACAACTTTAAACAGCGGCTGGACCATTTGCCTCTGCTCTTAAGAGCCGACGACATGCTTGACCGTTTTTCAAGTGATGCGCCCATCTACTTTTCAGAGTTTTGCAGTCTTGCTTCTACTCACAAAAACCTCTTCATGAAGCATTCGTATGGAAACGTAGTAGATGTCTCGTCTAGCAATATGTCGGAGGTAACGGTTTTCAAAGAATTTGGAATTACAGAAATGGCTGATTTGTTGCCGTCTTTATTGGATGCAGAGAAGTACTGTTCAAAAGAAGGTTGTGTGGAGTGGAGCAGGTTCAGTTCAGGTGGAATACCAACACTCACTTGGATAAGCATGCTGTGGAAGTTTGTGCATTCAATTATCTTTCACGATTCAGACCTCAGTGAAGAGGAACGTGCGACGTTGGCCGAGTCGTTAATTCAGCCACTGCACAAGTGGTGTGTTGTTCCCGTACTATCTCACACAAAGTATCACTTATACTCGCCAGAGGCTGCCAGCACAGCTGTCATTGATTTGTATTCACCAGATGGCAGACATGGAATTGGCAAAATTATGAAACGCCTCAAGTTTCCAGAGCTCGACTTAGGTGCGATGCATTCTGACATTTTTTGTGAGTCTCATCCAGTGCGGAAAATGGTTGTCAATCTGCAAAAACCGTACGAACTACTTATTCTGTTGCATGGACGACTGTCACGTGATTCCAGTGAAGATACGTTGTCATCTGGTTTCTCCAAGGGAGACTGCCAGAGTGTGTTGACATATTTTAATGACCATGTAGTTGAACTAAGAAGTCATGAAAATGCTCCTCAGATGCTGCGTGATCTTCCTGTATTTACAACCATCTGTGGAGAAATAATCTGCTTGAGTGGCTGCCTGGTATATACGCTTCCAGCCAAAATTCCTACAAAGGGTATCGATGTCTGGCAGAGTCGGTCAGGAACGGTTTTCCTTGCACGCGAAGACAGTTTTCAGCCTCTGTACGATTTTCTTGGCTGTGCATCTGTGGGTTCGCTGGAAGTCTACTGCCAGTTCATCTTTCAGCACTTTGAGTACTTCTGTTATGAAGACCGGCTTGTACATCTGTACCATGTGTACACCAATTACCTGCAGGCTGATCGCAGAAACATTTCAGCCGAGGAACGGCAAGGTCTGATTGAAGCTCTACGCAATCTGGCATTTCTCGAAGATGAAGATGGCGAGCTGCAGCAGGCTGATTACTTTTATGATCCTAACAATGTTGTCTTTCAGGTGATGCAGCCGGCTAGTCGATTTGCTCCGCGAGCCAGCCGACTATTCAAGGAATCGGAATGGTTTGAATTCCTCTCACTGCTTGGTATGGTTTGCAATGTGCAGACAGACAAATTTCTGGACTTCACGCGTGCAGTAGCGGCTGAAGGTCGCGAAACACAGAGTGCAAGTGCACTGGCAAAGTCCAAGGTACTTGTAAATCATCTGTTCTCTTCTCCTGAACTGTTGGATGATCAGGCTTTGGATGAAATTGCTGCAGTTGCATTCATTACGCCAGAGAAAGCGTCGCCAGCTTTGGCCGATGTCTGTCCACAGTACGGCGATGTAGGAAATGGCAGTTTAGCTTTGTTGTCATTCAGAGATGCTGTGCCTAAAGAGCATGAGAAAGTCTGCTGGACCAGTGCCAGCTTACTGCCGTCATGGGCCAATCCACAACAGATCGGCTTGTCACCATCCGAGAAGGACTGGATCACTAACAAGCTGCATGTGCAGAAGAAGCCAAGTGTTAGTACAGTGTTACGACACCTCGAAACTGTCTGCAGCTGTGATAAGCTGTTGCCAGCCCCTAACCATGTGAAGATGGACATTCTTCGCAACATCTTCCGATTCCTCGACAGCGAGGAGATGACTGGTGAAGACAGAGAAAGGTTGGCCAAGGTACCATCGGTGTTGGTCGACGAAGGCCACTTGCTGGTGAAACCATGCCAGACGGTGCTCAATATGTACGACTCCGATGAAATTCGGCCTTATCTCTATCGACTGCCACTTGACATTGGTGAGCACCGCCGACTGTTTGTGAGCCTTGGTACCACTGACCGAGCCACTGTCAAACAGTATGCCGAGGTTTTGTCACAGCTGAAACAAGACGTCGGCGAAGGCCTGTTGATTGCGAATGAGCTTCTAGCAGCACATCAGGCTGTTCGAGGACTTATCGAGGCACTGGAAGCTGCACCAACATCGGCTGCGGAAGTATTGGTACCGTGTCTCTATTTGCCAACAGAAGACGGCCAACTGGTGGACTCAGTACAACTGGTGTTCAACAACATGCCAGCCTACTACGAACGCGTTCGTGACTACAAGCTCAAGTTCGTCGTTGACATGCGAGAATGCGGAGTGAGATCCCGCAGTGCTGATGATGCCTTGAAGGCTTTCCCGGTCAGACTTCGGCCCGCAATGCTAAGCGACATTCTTCAAGAAACACTGATCGACTCTTCTCGCCAGACTATCTTGAAGACCCGGGGTATTGCCGGGGTGTTGGCTGCACGTCTCAAGTCCGAACAGTTCCAACAGGCCATGGTGCGGCTGATTCGCCATGAGGCTTTCAAGAGCGGACGAAAGATTGACGATGAAACCTTGTACGACGTTCTGGATCGGCTGGCCACTATCTCAGTCTTCACCACACCACACCTCATGACATATCTTGTCTTCAAGGGTCGACCAATACACAGTAGCCAGGTGGAAAAGTCCTGCTTTGTGGAGCGCCTCGACACTGGCGTCTCTGGTGTTTATCAGTGGAACATCTACATTCAAGAAACTGAGAAATCCAGTCACATTTCTCCCGCCAACTTGTCCCAGGACCTTCTTATCTCCCTGGCTAGTGTAATCAACAATATTCTGTCGGGAATATTGCGCGATTCCGTTCTGTATCTTCTACCTGCTCTGTCATGTCCTAGTCCGGACGATATTGCTGCGTGCCTGGATCATCTGAACATTCGGCCTGACCATTCACAAAAGTCTTGGGAGTCTACTGCTGGCCGTTCTGCAGCAGCTTTGCCAGTGCTGGGAAGCCCGGTAGAGAAGCACGCCAAGCAGTTTGTCAGATGTGGTGATCAGTCAGTGTTTAGGCCCGGAGATTTCATTGGATATTGCGAGGAACCAAACAAAGATATGGTCTACGGTAGAGTTCGCGAAGAACTGCAGTCACCAGATGATGTTCACGTATTCCTGCTGGATCTCGGCAGTGGACTGGATGGTGTCATATCGCCTGCAAACAAGATGATGGCATTTGTCAGAAAATAAAAAAATTACATTTTAACACATATGCTAAATTGTAGGAATACTCTCTGACAGTGTATACGGATACTTTAATGCAAACATGAAAAAACTTTGCACTTGTTGCTTTGTAAAGTTGTTGTGTATCCAGAAATTTTTGCCATGCATGCATAATATTTGCATTATAGTGTGTTATTGTAAGCTTTATATTTGACACAAAATATTGTACACCGTCACACAAAAAGGGTGCTGCCAAACTTGTCAAAACTGTGTGATATGTTAGGGCATGAAATTTGCAACAAGGTTATGTAATATTTTCCAAAACACCTACAGTGTGTGGCTGTACCACCTTGGGAAGTCAAATGTTTGAATTTCTTAAATATTACCAACGATATGCAACTTAAATATCTTATCCTGGGCGTCAAAGAATGAAATATTTCTTGGCATATAGTTGAGCGGATATTAGTACTGTCATAGCCGTTGTTTACGTGTCCGTAATATGCCTGTACTCAAAGATGATTCCGCCGCTTGTATGCTCAATGATGCTGTTGTTAGTGCCTTGCACAAACGCTCACCAATCACTGCTTCAGATCGCCAGTGCTATCAGAGCGAGCCGTAAGCCTCTACGGCTGGCTAGCCACGGCTTGTGTCGGCTAGCCGCGGCTTACGGCGGTTTTTTGGTCAAATGGCTACCGATTATTTTACAGCTGCAGCAATAAACTATGTCGTAATGCTCTCATTAGTTAATAGTTATTAGAACACGTTTATGCTTTTGCTGTGTCATGTGCATGTAGCCTACCAATGGGCTCGGGTCACTTTGGATAGTTTGGCAGTTAACAAATTCAATGTATCGAGCGACAAGTTTCCACGGCATGCAGTCTACGGTTCGTGATTCTACGGTTGCAGCTGAATATTTCTGCGGTGGCTTGGGACTCTAAATGCTATGCACCGGCGATTCGCTGCCGGATGACATCCCGTATCTCATAGTAGACCAGATTGAGGTTAGGACTGTCCATGGCCACAGATCTGGTCGAATGAAAGGTGTTGCCTGGCGTGCAGAGCACTGTTAACATTAGGCCTGTTTACATGGAGTAAAAGAGGGAACATTAACACAGCTGCTCTAGTTACTATAGCACAGTGCAATAGTCTTGTTGCATGATGTTCTAGGCAGCTTGTAGGTCCAGCAGATTGGGTTTTTGTCACACTGGGACCCTTGCGCTGTGATTAGCCTAGAGGCGGTTGCCTACAGTTAGCCTAGTTCATATTGTAACACAGTGGAGTGGTTCTGGTGGGACTGA
>Ga0126335_1001830_pt1 | contig 12302 bp, 9 predicted proteins | sample OlaspJWI45metaG_FD_108409 | JGI IMG/M metagenome (GOLD analysis project Ga0126335, IMG submission 108409) | Marine gutless worms symbiont microbial communities from Oahu, Hawaii - Olavius sp. 1 OAHU.JWI-45 metaG | ecosystem: Host-associated > Annelida > Digestive system > Unclassified | place...
AAAGACTGCCTACAAACATTACCGTCAACCAATAGACAATCAGAAACATAAAGTGACATCAGATATTTGTTGCCTAACCAATCATAACATTTGTTTACAATGTCTGTTTACATCACGGCGCGCACGTTCTATCAACCAGCCTTCACTACAGTACTCGTTAAATGTAAAAAAGTGGCCAAAGTAGTTTGGCGAAAGCCGCATCGAATTAGTGATAAGATTTAGGACCCCAATCTAATACATTGTTTATTCGATTCCTAAGTCTCCACTCCAACCAGGACCTCGATCCGTTCAGCCGTGTTTGTACAGCGAAGCCGCGTAACAGACAGACAGATTGTCATGACACACGCCAGGAACATCGACTGCATTTTTCCGCGTTTCATGCATTGGTTGCGGCTAAAAATGCAAAACGCGCCAAACGCACCTGATGCGCGTCAACTAATAGCCTATAGATGTACTAGAGGTCGTTGGCTCAGACAGAGATAGATGGCTGAGGAAGAATCAGGCGAACCTTCATTGGTAGGTCACTGCGTACTTCGCGCCGTGTTATTTAAAATAATTACTAAGTACTGACTTGTCTGAAATAGCATTTACTTCCTTATATTACTGTGCTAAACTGCGTATGTTAGGCCTATGTTATGTTCATATGATGACTTGTGTTATAATATATGCACTGTCCTGCGTGGCAGATATTGCGAAATCCAGCATTCGTGCTGCGATACAAATAAAACCATTTTAATTTTTTAACACTCGGTAGGTATATTGCCTAGGGAGTTTAAAAATTAAGCCTGAGGCAGACAACGTGGGTACTATAACTCGGTCCGTTCAGTCAGCGGCCGGCAAAGTGTCACGCAGCAGAACAGCGTTAAAACGCTGCACCAACACCGAGGCCGGCTGGAATAAAAAGATGGCCTCACTCGCCTCGCCGGAGTTGGCAGAAATTCTCTTGCCAAGCTCGTTTAAAAGAAGCCGAGCAGAGGAGTTGAAAACGCCGAGTCTCCACAGCATCTATGTCTGCATATTTTGCCTCCTTGAGTGATGAGCAACCTCTGCAGCCGACCGGCCTCAATGGCGGCACCACTTACACTGTACGTAAGATTCGGCCAGAGGACAAATCAGTGACATCCCAACACATTGACTTGGCACTCTGCCATGGGACAAGCGTCAGACCAACTGGTCGCTTCCCGTCTGTTCGGAACAACCCGGAGGGCTCCTTTGTAACTGGAACTCCGGCTGAGGCAAAAAAGCGAGCGATCAAGTTGTTCATGGCATGGTGCCTTGCTGACCTGCCCGGAGCTCTTTTACAAACAAAACTGTGTAGCCCACGGGCATCCACAAGGGAGCCTTAGCGCCTCTGAAGTTACGACCTTATGGCGCTATACAAATCTGTTTATCATTACTATTATTATTATTATTATTATTGTTGTTGTTATTATCAAGTCTAATTATAGTAATTTTCAAGCATCCACAACTCTGTTAATAATCAGAGCGCAAGTTATTGTGACAAACCCAAACATAATGCGGGAATATAAAACGACACAAAACGCAACAAAAATCGAAAAGAAGAACGGTGGCATCAGCTAACGGGCTGCCCATTGGCAGTGACGCTCAGCTGGCCTGAGTAGGTCAGGATGCCGTAGATTTTTGGTTTGTAATCAGAATTCGTCAATATGCCCCCTGCCCGCAATATTACTAGTCTCTATAGAGGTAAAGGTAAAGGTAAAGGTCATACACTCGATATAGCGCCCTTGATGAAGGGACCTCACTGCAGAAACGCTCAGGTATGGCACGCGTTGTCGAGGGATTTCACAGTTTTACCTGCACACTCACGCGTTTATCTTAGAATAAAATGAACCACGCCTGCCTTTGCCTTCCCACTTCCCAGCCGAAGCTGGTCAACATTTTCCGATCGCGGAGGGATGGTAGGCTGAGTTGGCCTATGCACCACCACAGTATGTAAACAATCTGCTCAAAACCGCTACATGACAGCTATCACCGTTGTTAGCGGCTCAAACCGTCACGCCTCACCGGGCAACCGGAGCAAAGGGGAGCGTCGAACTCACAACATCTCAGGCCGCAAGCAGCGATGCTAACCACTGAGCCACCGCGTCAACTCTATGTCCAGCGATTACGATTTGTGACACCCTGATTAACAGACTCAGGCACACAGACACCATTCGAACAACTGCTGTATGATTAGCTTAGCTATAGGCCTACCGTAGCCAGCTGAGCTAAAACAAACTTACCCGAATGAGTATACAAGACAGTTGTTGGGCTAAGGAGCAAACGGCGCCGACATGCAAACAGTGTAGCCGCCGTCACCCGCGTGACCAAACCTCTGCACTTTTGTGCACTCCCTGCTCTTTCCGGACATCGTTAACCTTAAATACAGTGCCATTAATCTATAGGACTAACATCGCACGCGAAAGTCGTCTGTGTTGTACAAGTAACCATATACAAGTATATACGCCTAGCTGTGTTTTTCAGCCGACTAACGCTGTATTTTTTCCCGTTATTTCCATTACTGCAATTTCAGATTTCCGCGCCGCATTTAATTTGACCCTCTTCTATGTTTCGCTACCGTATTTTCAGATTTCAGTCGACCATCCTTGCATTATGAAGATAGGTGACCGGGCACTCTCTGGGACCTGTTTCACGAACCACTGATTCATGGATCGTTCCATAAATATTGCAGCGATCCATGGATCAACTTTTTGTTTCCGGTGGAGCGCTCCAAGTTTTTTGCATCGATCTGCAACGTCGATCCACGCGAGTCAGTGGCGTCACCATGACGTTTGTTTACATTTTGCAAGATGGATGAAGAACAAAATCTTTACCTAAAATACGCCTCAGCTAGTTACTGCTAGTGACTGTACTTGGACCCAATACAGAAGACTATAATTACTCCAGATTTCTCCGATTTTCAGTATACCCCGTGAGTCAGAAAAAAAGTATCCCCTGAGTCTAATCGGCCTTAACTTTGTCAAACGTTAACCGATTTTCAAAATTCGTTCACTGATGGAAAGCGTACAAAATTTGCAACAAATGCCATGTAACGTTTTCTATCACATCTTAATTATGTTGCTGCACTACCTTCGAAAGTTAAAAAGGTTTGAATTTGCTGCAGATATAGAACAGACTGCAAACAAAATGCATTGATTAATGCATGCGCACATTTTAATGGATTTCGCTTACTTACAAGTTACTTACTTTTACCTCAGTTAATGTTTTCTGTTAAATATTCTTTAAACTAACTCACGGTTTCATGTAAACAAGTCCAGAACGTGACGGTGCCCTTACACATTGGGCATGTGACACTGTACGATTTCTCTTTTACATTAGACCAAATCTGTGGCCACCGAACAGCCCAGACCTCACTCTGGTTTACTACAAGATATGGGGTGTCGCCCAGCAGTGAGTTTATTAGTTGTGAGTGCATAACGTTGACAAACAGAAGCTGCGCTTGCTGAGCGTTTGGCGTTGCATGGACCACTGCGTCACTGACAATGCAACCACCACATCCTAGTGTATGTGTGTGGGCAAGTGTGGACACTTAAGCAATAGTATGACAGTATTAATATTGTTTTAGTCATATGACATGAAATGCTTCATTTTGTCACACATGACATAAGTTGTATCTTTTGAAACGTTTGACAAATTTGAACTTTTTAATTTTCCAAGGTAGTGTAGCAATGCACTTAAGGTGCGGTGGAAAGTACTAAATAAATTTCATTGTAAATTTCATGATCGTTCCAGGGGTGAAAAAAATTAAAATCGATTAGCCGAAAGTTGGACAAAGTTACGGCTGACTATAATCGAAAAAACTCTTAGGGGGCTACTTTTTTGAGTAACCCGGTATATGTAGAAAATCCACAAATTAATATTTTTATCTTCGTTGGTAGCCATTTTGTTTCGAATGGAGCACTCCAACTAGAACAAGTGATGCATTGACATTTGGAGCGCTCCACCGGGTCAGTTGGATCGTTCCACGTGGCTTACTGTGAGTGCAACAGGACCCTCGTCTCGAAACACATCCGGGTGACAGACTCGACTGACTGACAGATGCTGGGATCATCAGTCCGCAATAGTCCACATCTCAGCCAGGTATTTGAGCGGCCTAAATAGACCGCAAAGCTGTTAATTAACGACGCAAGCCCATGGGGGGGGGCGCTGCAACGTGGGCCGGCTGGGCCATGGCCCGCCATTTTTTTCGTTGGATGGGCCACAATGCATTTGGCCCCATCAATAATTGGCCTGTATGTTCGCTAGTTCTAGCTCAGTTAAATTAGTTAAAAAGCAAATATACGTAGCAATAACGGCCTCTTGTGGATTCTGTGATAATTTACCAGCCAATCGAATTTTTGCCGGCATTAGTAAGTCATAACCATCAAGTTTACGTAATCGTCACTGTTATTTTTCAGATTCTTTACTTAATGTCTTGTGTCGAAAATGACGTAATCGGTTACGTCATAGTTTGCGTCGTATTCTCGTTGTCAATAGCACATTTGTTAATTTCCTTGCAGATTTGCTTCAACCAAAACTTTTGGCATGGCGCCCCCTATGCGCGAGCGATATATCGAGGACAGACCTGCGAAAAAAGAGCTTGTTGTTGTTCAGAGAATGCATGTAACGTCGAACGTCAGATTGTTCTGTGTCGATGCCACAAAGTATGGCGTCACCATCACAATTTTTTTTCAATGCTATCTCAACATCGTCCTTTGACTTCGGCGTCGACTGACATGCACACAGAGTGAAATAAAGCATTAATAAATAACAGCTGACCGAAGTAATTTGGCCGCATCGACACAGTTGAGGACAAGGCGACTCTCGTCTAGTACAATGTTCCTTGGTTTAACCTAGAGTCTCCACCGTAAACAGGAGGTCGATCGGTACAGCTGTATCTGTAGTTCGCAGGATAACAGATTGACAGACGCCCGCGATCATCGCAAGATGATTGGTCGTCAGTCGTCACGTAATACTCGGTCGACAACACTGCTTATTAGACTCCGGCTGTTATCGATATCTTTGCAGCATACGAACCGCTACCGTAACAGAGGCCAAAGTAATTTGATAAAGACTGCACTGAATGATTCCGCTGCGTCGCAAACAGTGCAGTTGGGCCGCGTGACAGAGGAGTGACAGACACCGCGATCATCGGTAACAATAGTCTGCATCTCATGCATTCGATGCAGCCTAATAATGACTTTCGATTTTGTACTTGTTTTTAAATATGTAACGTACGAAATACTTCACTTTATTAATGCTGTTATCAGACATCGTTTGGTGTACTTTAATTTAAAACTCGAGCAACACCAAGAAATTTATGAGTGATACCGGTGTGGCTTTGATCTGCTTTTCACATAGGCCTACACCTGCCATTACTGGAGACACGTAAATACAGTAGGCTAAATGTAGGCCCAATAACTTTTGCATCGAAGTAGAGCCATCTGGAGAATAAGCAAACGTGGAGGACATCGCAGGGAGACAAACGTGACAAACAAATTGGCAGACGCTCACGCTACGGGATCGTCGATAGCATTAGTCCGCATCTCATGCATTCGATGCGACTTAACAAGCCAGCAGCTATTGCAACAAACGTACCTCGGGAAAACGCTGTTCAGCGTAAACATGTACATCAAGATGGTTCGCTAGTAGTAAGTAAGATGGGACTTCTAACTCCCCTTGACTTTTGACCTTGACCTAATTTAATCTCATTGGTCCGCAGACGTGACCTCATGTACTTAGCGACCCCAGGTCAAGGTACTGTTGGCGGAACATAGGAATTTTCCGGCCAGGATTCAATGCGGGCGCCCGCTGTAGCACCGTACCAGCAAGCAGTTTTTTCCTGTACTGTTAGTGTCACAAGCGTTAATCTGTGTGTCTATCCGGCCATCGTTCTCTCTGTCCGTCTTTCGCTGGTAGTATTAGTCTAGTCAGTTGTGTTTGTGTGGTTCTTAGCCAGTCTCTCTGCACATTTCGGTATGTATCTCTGTTTTTCTGGTGATGTTAGAAGTATTACTCTGTGTGTTTATCCGTCCGTACGGACGTACGCACGTACGTGGGTGCTTTGCCTTTACTTAAAGCAGAACTATAGTCATATCGGTGAACTGTTAGATTGCTTAACGGAACTCAGTTGCTGGATGTGTGCATGCCGAATAAAAACATATTATTCGACAAGTGTGTTTTTATTGACGACTACACACATATATATGTACCAACGCTTCGTTAAGTCCAGTGTCACTACTAAAACTACATGCAATTCTACGCATGTCAACATCTCTATTACGAAGAATACAGAAGTATGTAAAATAATCACCAAGATGATTGCCGTGGGAACATTCCATTCTGTGTGGTCCAGTCACGTGTTTGTGTAATTTTCCGTCAGGCTGTCTGTATATATTTTTCTGTGTGACTGTCTCTCTGGTAATGAATGTGTTACAAGTGAGTGAGTAGGGGGAGGGGCTTAACGTTCAACTCGACACTTTATAAGTCACTGCGGGGACAGGTCAGAGTACCTAACCAACAGCGTCAAAACAATGAAGGAAGCCAGTTGGCCGCTGAGATAGGCTTCAATACCACCAGAACCAAGGCATAGTTACGATGTGAACTGTAGCCAACCGCCTTTAGGCTAATCACATCATAAGGGTGACAGTATGATAAAAAAAACCAATCTGCTGGACCTGTAAGCTGCCTAGAACACCGCGCAACAAGAGTGTTGCACTGTGCTATAGTAACTAAAGCAATTATGTTAATGTTCCCTCTTTTACTCCAGTCTGTCATCAGTAATTAGATGAGGCCATGGAGGTTGCGAGGGGCCTGGTTTATGACATCAAAGTAGGTAACGGTGTGGGTCTCTTCTAACCTCTCGGATCTCCACACGGAATGTGTGTGTGTTACAAGTATTAATTTGTATGTTTCTCCTTCCGCCTGTCTGTCCGTTGTTTTTTTTCTGGTAGTATCGGTTCAGTCACATTGTTTTTGTGTGGTTCTCTGTCACTTTGTTTGTACATTTCAGTCTGTGTGTCTGTCTCTTTGCTGCTGTTGCTGCCACAAGTATTAATCTGTGTGTCCATCCGTCCGTCTGTCCGTCCGTCTTTCTCTGGTAGTATTGGTTCAGTCACGTGTTTTTGTATCGACTTTGCATAGGCATGATGCTGTGGTATTTTCACAGCGTAAACGAAGACGTCACACCTGACGCGAAGAGTCATCTGCCACTCAATGGCGTTATCTGTTTCTCTGTCATTCTGTCTGTGCATTTCTGTCTTTTTTCGTAGTAATAGATTTACATGTGTCAATCTGTGTGTTTGTCCTTCTGTCCGTCCGTCCGTTTTTCGCTTATAGTCTTCTTTGTGGCGGAGATTCGCAGATTTGCTGCGACTTTCGTATGAATGTGTTTAGCGCCTCTAAAGTTACGACCTTATGGCGCAATACAAATCTGTTTATTGTTATTATTATTACTGACCAGCATTAATTCGTTGAAGTCTATCACGTGACTGTCTTGTAAAACAAGTGAATGTATCAACGTCCTGTTGCAGGCTGCAGAATCCCTATGAACATCATATAGGATTAAGGTCATCGAGGATTCGTTTATTACACTGAACGTTTTACCTAAAACCTACCAGCATTGCTACGTCAGTGCGTGTACGCTTAACCTATGTAGAGTGATGTGTGAAACGAATAATGTTCAGCAAGACTGCTTGTAAATCAAAGGCGAAGCACCCACGTACGTGCTGTTTTAGTTCGTGTGACCTTGGTCTTGACACGACCTTAGTGTACAATCTTGATGTTCGAAAGATGTATATTACATGTCAAGGATTTCGAGAGTTATAGTTTGTACTCAAGATTAATGACTTGATGACGATTCATGACGGAAGGCGATTCACGTGGCGGCGTCTGGCAAGAACCAGACTTGTTCAAAGTATTGCAATCAATACTTGTGTACAAGTAAAAGTTAGTCTCGATTTTTTTTACCCAACTAAAAGAAAATGTACTTTCTAAAAAGTTACTTGAGTAAAAGTAAAAAGTAAAAATGAAAAAAGTTACTGAGCTTCAGTGGGCGGTCATGACGCTATACGTCGCGAGTTTACACGAAACACAAGAGAGGGTCGACAAACTATCCACCACAACATCAAATCTCAAGGCTAAAGTAGTTTGACGAAGGCTGTATCGAACGCGAACAGTGTTCTTGCACTTTACAGAATAAATTTTGTCCTCACTTTTTTTCGTCATGGGATTGCCATTTAATACAATCCCCAAAAGTTTTCGCTTTAAGCGGGACCTCGATCCGTTCGGCTGTTTTTGCACAGCGTTTCCGCGTGACAAACACACCACGCTACAGGCCGCATTAGTTTATCGGTAAACATGATCAAGGTAGCTCCAGGGCGCCTGGGTGTAAAAAATTTCGGGAGATGGCCAAAAATTGACATTTTGCGTCACTGTAGGTCGCAGACGCGATCTGACAGACCGGCGCGCATACAGGAGAGAAAACAGCAGGGTTAACTAAGAGGTAGACGGAAAGGACGCCCAAAGCACCCCAGGCGCAAAGAAAAATTCGGGAGGAGACAAAAATTGGTATTTTTCGTTTCTGGCTGTGGGCAGCTCTAGTCTATAGTCTTGGACATTATTAGCTATAGGTTGATGTCGCTGCTGAAGACGTGATACACTGCAGTGTCAGCGGGTAGGCGGCTTTAGTCTGTAACTGTAACTTGTACCTTGTATCCAGCTAAATGGCTAGTATATTATGATGGAGCTAATTTTGATGTGATTGCGCGTGTGTGAGGCCTCTTTTAATTTGGTCTTGTTAAATGTTGGACGCACAACTAGGCCTATGCTTCCAGGGAAAATTTTCAAATTATTTTATGCAAACATTTACAGAAACTATAATGGTGAACTCAATAGGCGATCACAGGGAGTTTACATGAAACGCAAGTGAGGGTCGACCAACTAGCTATCACGACGTCATATCTCAAGACTTCGAAGAAGTTACTTCGTTAGGCTACAAGTAGGCCTAACTAAGTGTTACTGAAGTATAGGAATGCGTTACTGATCAAGAGGCTAATGTAATTTGGCAAAGTCTGCATCGCATAGACTGCGCGCGCAGGAGTCTGTAGTCGTAGTCGCGATGGAATTTAGTTGTTGTATTGAAAGTAGTTTGGTCAACTGGTTAACAACTATACATGAAGTTGTCGCAGTTGACCTACGTTTTTGTTGCCGCGATCTCTCCTTGCGTTGCCAACTCATTCACAAATTTTTTTGTCAGTGCGTGGTTGATGGCATTTTTTCTGTCTTTCACTTTCTCTTTTGTTGTCTGCGATATTCATGTTTGTTGTCACATAATTTTTTCTACCTAGAACCGACTGAACAGGTGCGCTGATGACCACCAGCTAGAGAGTCTCCGAAACAACTGGCTTCCTTCAGTGCTTTGACGCTGTTGGTTGGGTCATCTGACCTGTCCCCGAAATAACCTATAAAGTGTCGTGTTAGACGTTAAGCCTCCCTACACACTCACTTGTAACACATTCATTACCAGAGAAACAGTCACACAGACAGGGATTCACAGACAGACTTACAGATATACAGACAGAGAGACAAACACAAATGTGATCGAACTATAACTACCAGAAAAAAATCAGATGGATAAACAGACTGACGGGCAGATAGACACACATATTAACACTTGAAACATCAACGGTATCAGAGAGACAGACACATAAATAGAAATATACAGAGAGACAGACAGAAAATTACACAAACACGTGACTGGACCATTATCAAATACAGCGGGCGGACGGATAGACCGACGGACGGAGGAATAAACACACAGAGTAATACTTCTAACATCACCAGAAAGACAGAGATACATACAGAAATGTACAGACAGACTGACAGAGAACCACACAAACACAACTGGCTACACTAATACTGCCAGAGGAAGACGGACAGACAGAACGATGGCCGTATAGACACAGATTAACTCTTGTGACACTAACAGTACCGGAAAAAACTAAATTATGGCGAGTTGTGTAAATGCAGTGACAAACAGTAATTTCCACGTCCTCTCAACTGGCGAACTATTGGCTTTGCACATAGAAACGTTCCATTGCGACGACCGTGTAGGAAATTACAGTTAGGCCATGGAAAACTCCTATGCTCCGCCCACAGTACCTTGACCCGGGGTCGCTAAGTACATGAGGTCACGTCTGCGGACCAATAAAATTAAATTAAGCCAAGGTCAAAGGTCAAAGTGAGTTAGATGTCCCATGTTACTTACCACTTTCGCTTGCACGTTGGTCGAACTTTTTGTGTTTATGACAGTCGTAGAATGCAGATAAATAACTATTGTTAGCAAGACGAAGGCACTCATCAGCAGGAACGCCCGCCTTCCTCTCAAGTTGATGAAACCTACGCATTGCAGAACATGCACCGACACTATAATTAAACCCCTAAAATAATTGAATTTTCGTGTCTGTGAAACATGAATACCATACTAGGAAGTGAGTTTTTTACTGCGGTGATCATGTTTTTGATGTAGGCTTCATTTACGCATAACCGACTGCAGTGGACTCATAAGCGTGATACTTACACACATGTGCACGGTCCATCTCACACGGGTGAGGTGAATCGAGCGTTCAGTCCACTTACATCACGCACCAAAGTTGCAGCGTGCGTTGAGGGGCGATGAGGCTGAAATAGACCCCAAAGCCGCCATCGTAACTTCGTAAGCCGCCGTAAGTCGCCATGAAACGTGCTCAGCCACAAGCCGCCACAAAATTAGTGGCAAAAACGTAAGCCGCAAGACCCGTAATCCGGCGCTGGCTAAAGCTTTCTCCTGCCAGAAATATCAGTAGACCTACAATGGACAATATATTGCGTTACTACTTAACGTCAATGTCAAAAATTTACTGCATGAAGAAGTCAGAGAAATACGAGTTTGGCATACATACTGTGGTACTACGGTCAGCCATTCGAGATTTCAGTCGCAGGCAACACGGGCCTAGATTCAGTGGGACGACCCGGTAAGCTCCCAAATACACGCACCAAAACCGCCATAAATGTGTTTCAACGTTATTCAAGGTTATCGCCTTTGGAACCGATCGAAAGCCCGTGTGCGACTTCCTATTAGTAAATAATACTAACTGTCACACGTTTTCATGCCCCAATAACCACGTTGCCATCGCATCCAACCCGCTTAGTCTTTATGGGCCCTAAAACGCCGAAATAGTTATTTTTAGCTTCGATCTGAAATGTTTTGCGCCTAAAACCATTCCCGGGCGCCACGGATCGAGCTGCCCTGAAAATTTGTAGGTGATAGACGCACCTGTTCCTGCGTTATAAGCGAAGAAACAAACAGACATACAGACATATGCACGAACAGAAGTAATACATTGAACGAGTCAGAGAAACGAAATGAACTTACAACGATTAGCTGCATTTGCAGAAAAACTTGTCGTCTGTACGAAATATGTCCGGTTCGTGACGCCTCCGGTCATGGTGCTGCACAGATATACAGAAAACGTCAAAGTTGTTTTACATTAAAGAATCGTTTACATGTAGTTGATTAAACTGCACGGTCTCGCCTTACCGTACTTATCTGACGACCTTTATCGCTTGGTGGATATCCCGTCGCGGCGACGTCTGCGTCCTCGTCCTCGCTGTAGCTACACGTGCCACGTACTCATCGCACTGTTGGCGACCGAGCGTTCGCTGCTGCCAGACCGACGCTCTGAAACAGTCTGCCACACGACATTACTGAGAGTAAAATAAAAACGCCTGTTCTGGATGGTTTGGTTGACATGTGGCAGGTGTGTGGGTCCCAAGCCAGACCTCTAGCCCTAGCCGGAACCGGCAGACCGCCCAGGAGGGGTGACTTACCATTAGCCCTAAACCTAAGCCATTAGTTAGCATCTTAACCCTAGGCTAAGCAACTGGCCCTAACCTGTCAGCGTTTTGTCGCTGCCCAAACTGAATCATCCCTTATTGTTAGCTGCTGATGCTGACGACAGTCAGCGTTTTCAATGACGTCACGTCAGTATCTAAAAATAGAAATAATTTTCTTAGCGTCTGTCGCGACCCATTCCCCAGCAGCCGTTGCTTTTTGTCAGCCGCCGATGCTGACGGCATCGCCCTAACCCTAGAAAATACTGCATATACATGTCTAAGCAGGATGTTTTAAAAATTTAAAGGCAATATGGTCAATTCAATAAATAAAATCAGAAAAGGACACATTTCAAATCATTTTTAATCAATAAACATTCATATTTTGTGAGATATTTGTTTATGGTTTGACAAAACTCGGAAATAAGGCC
>Ga0126335_1001831_pt1 | contig 12299 bp, 9 predicted proteins | sample OlaspJWI45metaG_FD_108409 | JGI IMG/M metagenome (GOLD analysis project Ga0126335, IMG submission 108409) | Marine gutless worms symbiont microbial communities from Oahu, Hawaii - Olavius sp. 1 OAHU.JWI-45 metaG | ecosystem: Host-associated > Annelida > Digestive system > Unclassified | place...
ACCAGAAGAAACACTCTGCCTTCTGCCTTAGCATAGGGCTGTGCTGCGTTCAGGCTGGGTTTCCCCAACTCCTGTCTTCTGGATTTTTATGGAGCAGGGGAAGATAATGGAGGCAGAGGTACCAACAAACATATTACAAAAGATGCCACAAAAAAATTACTGGTTCTTGCACGTAAATGAGTTGTAACCAAGATAAGTCACACACGCTGAATATTAAGAAGCATCCTTACTGTAACATGTTCGAAATCTTGTCCCAATTCATGTGAACCAGCGACGACCTCACGTTCGGCAATCCACTGTTCAAGGTCCTCGATGTCTCTGTTGAGCATGTACAGCTTTAGTACCTCATCAAGCTTCAATCGACGATCTCCTGCCAGGTCCTTGAGACTGGCGTACAGCTTGTCCACATGTGCCTGCTTCAGGGCGATAGCATCTCTGCCACAGGAGACAATATGCCATGATTACCAATGTAATCACAAATTCATTTTGAAATCACGTGGTATATAAGCAAGTTGACTGGTTGTCACATCACGCTCTGTATAGCTTCGGCTGTGCATGTGCTTGGTGCCTACAATGCCTCATGTACTGCTGGGTTAGCCTCCCATATCTCTGTTTTTATAGCGCAGTGAATCAACAGGAAATCATCAGTGAGTGAGTGACTAGAGGCTTAACATCCCACTCGACACTTTATAGGTCATTTTGAGGATGATTTTTACAGGCCAGATGACCCAACCAGCGTCAAAGCACTGAAGGAAGCCAGTTGGCCGCTTCAATCCCATGCAACTGCTTCACTGTGAACTGTAGGCAACCACCTCTAGGCTACGCACAGCGTAAGGGTCCCAGTGTGACAAAAACCCAATCTGCTGGACCTATAAGCTGTCTAGAACATCGCGCAACGAGAGTATTGAACTGTACTATAGTAACCAGTGCAGCTATGTTAATGTTCCCTCTTTTACTCCAGACAATCATTAGTAATCGGATGAGGCCATGGAGGAAGAGGGGTGCCTGGTTTAGTCACCTTTTACGACATCAGGCCAAGAAACAGAGTGGGTCTATCTAAGCCCCAGAACCCACACGAGGAAATCATCAAAAAAATCAATATAAAAATACATGAACTATTGAACTGCTGCTGCATGCCAAATCTTGGGTGTTCTGAACAATCATGTAAAACAGCCTCATTACACACCCAACCACACAATCTATCTTAATCCCTACAGAATATAAGTTGTATTACATTTAGAAAAAATAATTCATTTCCAGCTAACTACTAATAATTTATAAGCAAAGTACAAAAATTATCCTCACTGCTTTCAGCTAGTTCTTCCTTGTTAAATTGTTCTCTATGGACCTATTTAAATCACAAACTAAAAATGGGATAGTTACCACAATTACTACTAAAACGTAAGCAATCGAGCTAGTTCAGAGTCAAGCACATACCGGTCAGGGTGATCCTGGTCGATGAGCTGTCGTGCTCTGTCTCCAAGGTGCCGGACAACATCGGCATAATCTTCCACAGTCTTCTCGGTGTTGGCGTGCTTCTTCAGCATATTGCCGGCACCAACCTCATCTCGTGCACGCTCCTCACTGATCATGTGCAGCTCTTGTTCACTCATCCATGCCTCGGACTCACCGGCATCAAACAAGTACTGCACAGACACAAAAAACAGTGAATGAAACAAACAGCAACTAGTTAATGTCATGAACTCATAACATTCACAAATCCACCTAGGCAACAAAATCTTGAATAGCAAAATACCATTAGCCATGCTCCGGTCCTGCATCTCCGCCTAATTAGTCAATAAAAAAACTAATATTACCTATACCAAATATGTTGTTATTCAGAGATCAGCACTGTGTGTTACGACTGTTTAGCTAATTCATATCAATCAATGTGTAACCAATACCTGCTGTGCAACTTCCGACTGTTCAATACGAGCTTTCTGCTGGTCAACAGCACTCTGCAGATCGGACCACAGCGAGTTTAGCTCATTGATGTGATGCTGAAACTCCTCGGACTGCGGATGTCCTTCCTCAATCATCGACAGACCGAGGTCCACGACGCTGATCACTGTTGGCTCATGACTGTCAACCTCATTGCGCAGCGTCCGATTCTTTCCGAGCAGCATCTGAACACTGAGCAGTGAGTTGCCGTAGTTGGGTACCTTGGCACGGTGGAGTCGTTCATTGATCCACATCTTCTCATCCTCTACGTCACGCAGAAACTACACCACACAGCACATATTTGCCAACTAGTCAACACAGCCACAATATTCACTTCATGCAACAGAGACAGTAACTTAACATGTAGTTTAAAATTTCAGATCAACAGATCACATGTTACTTGATGCAGAAAGTGTAGAAAAATGCTATTTTGCCACCGTTATTATCATTATCATCATTATGAAACTTGTACAGCACAAAAATTCCAAGTATCTATCAGAGGCACCAAATTATTAGCTACTCTACAAAATGGTAATTTTACAGCAAAAATACTGTGATAATATTTTTGCCAGATTTATTGCAGCTAAAGTAACCATTTAAAGAAAAACACTACAAGTACCTATGAATAATCACAAAACTTAACTACTAATGTATCTTCATCTTCAACATGCATCAACTGCATTCTGTATCAATGCAATGACTAACCATTTTAAAAATTCACATCCATATAGGCAAATGCACAACAAATTACAATTAATGACGAGATCACTGATGCAGCAGACCTGCTGTACACGTTTAAACTGGTCGAGTTTTTTGCGGCGTTCAACAAGTGGCGCAAGAAGTTGATTGAATCGTTCCTCGACTTCGACCTTGCGAGAAGACAGCTGATGCTCCTTGTCTGGGTCTACATCACGAAGCTTTGTAGCTTGCGTCTCCAGAGCCTGCACCTGCACTTCTTTCACCTTCAGCTGACTCTGCACCATCAAAACATCAAGCTGCTGTAGTCTATTCTGTTAAATAGTTAGTTTTTTACAATGACAACAAGCTGGGAATTAAATACACCTAATGTGACCTACAAATACTCACAGTAATAGTTATGGAGCATTTATGCAGTGAGACATGTATCCTGAAACAGGCAACTGCATAAATATTTGTGCATGTCAACCATTCTGGTACCTGGCAATGATTGACACGTGACTGACATGCATGAATACTCATGCAGACACCTGACACATCATACACTTAATCCTGCATACAGTCCAGTCAAATACCAAAGTCAAAGTACATGCTCTAGACAAAATTTGACAGGAAAATGTTTAAAAGATAACAAAACTTACCACTTGCACTTAGTCATGGTCAGTATTATACCATGCTGTTCTACGAGGCTGTACATTACTTTTTCATATTATTAATATTGATATAAAAGACATGATGAGCAATATAATCCACACACAGACAGCAGACTGACCTCAAGAATGTTCTGTTTCTGAACGAGAAGATTGACAGTTGTCAGATCATGGCCGACATCTTCCGTCACAATCTGTGATTCAATGTCCTTAATCCAGCCGTCAATATCATCGACACTCTGCTCATACAGTACATGGCGGTTGGCATCATACAGCCGCTCTCCCTTCTCAGTTGCTGTGTCTTCCAGCTCCTTCCACTGCCGCTTCAACTCATCTAGTCTCGGATCAATGATACTTGCCAGATCCGGCTTCTCGCCTTTGATCCTCTCTCCATCATTAATCAGCTTCTCCAGCTGGTCCTTGTTCGATTTGATCTCCGACTCAAAAGCCTGCAAACACAAACAGGTATCAGCCACCCAACCACCAAATAAGCTGAATTAAATTGACCATGAACCTCAGCTGCACCACAGAAAAACGAGCATAGCAAAAATTTCATGTTTTCTGCCATAATAGATTGTTCTAAATTTTCCAGTAAAAATTCATCCAATGAGCAATCTGCTGATAAATCAACTAATCAATGAACACTCTGAAGCAATGAATAAACCATATGACACAGGTAATTAGAGGTAAATGCATTTCAAACCTGATGACGCATCCATTTGCTGTGTGCATTTTTCGCATCACGGTAGGTGTCATCTTGTGCTGCGAGCATTTTCTCCGCAATCCAGTCGGCCAACTCATCACAATCCTAGCCGATCACATCAAAACATCCAAGTAAATGCTGATTTATATTTATTCCTATTACCTAACTAGACACACAAAATTTCGGTATTATTAAGCAACTGCATTAAAAACACTCCAGGAGCAGTCACCAGGCACCACAGCCACAGGCTAATGAGTAATGAGTATAGGCTTAACGTCCCATTCGACACTTTATAGGTCATTTCAAGGACGATTTTTACAGGTCAGATGACTCAACCAACAGTTAAAAGCACTGAAGGAAGCCAGTTGGCCACTGAGATAGGCTTCAATCCCACCAGAACCACTCCACTGTGTTACAACATAAACTGCAGGCAACCGCCTCTAGGCTAATTACAGTGTAAGGGTCCAAGAGTGACAAAAACCCAATCTGCAGGACTTATAAGCTGCCTAGAACATAGCACAACAAGAGTACTGCACTGTACTATAGTAACTAAAACAGCTATGTTAATGTTCCCTCTTTTACTCCAATCCATCATCAGTAATCATATAAGGCCACGGAAGTTGTGGGGTGCCTGGTTTAGTCGCCTTTTACGACATCCGACCAGCAAATGGAGTGGATCTATTCTAAGCCCAGGAACCCACATGGCTAAACATATGCACTTTCAGTAACTGGCAAAGATCCATACGTAGTGAATGCCATTAGTTCAGAGTCACACAGGTGATGCAACACATTGTTCCATAAACATGGATGTGTGGCGAAGGATCGATCGCTCAGACTTGTGTGGGTTTAAGAATCACTCCAGCACACTGAGCACAGTAGTCCACATAGTGTTATCTAATTACAAACCTGGAGAAATTTCTGAAGATGAAGGAAGTCCTTCAGACGATTCAGCTTGTCGACTGCTCGCTGGCGGTTGACATCACGTCTTTCTGCCAGCGAATGAGATTGGCGACGAATCTTCTCTGATGCATAATGATTTGACTTCACCAGGTCATCGGCAGAACTCACAACACTGTTTATCTATTAAAATAACAACAGTTACAATTCAATTACATGCATAGTACTGGTGGGCATACTCAAACAGCATAACCGATTCTTCTGCTAGCTTGTGGTAAGTATTAAATTAGCTTAAATGAAACCTACAATAAACTGGATCATTAGGGATGAGTGAGTAAAGGCGTTGGCACATTATAGGTCATTTTGGGGACAGTTTTTACAGGTCAGATGAGCCAACCATCAGTGTCAAAGCACTGAAGGAAGCCAGTTAGTCATCAAGATCAGACTTCAGTTCCATCAGCACCAAAAGAAACGATAAAAATATAAAAACAACAAGGCACCTATACAGCAACTAAACACATCTAGCAGCAAGCAGTTTTATATCAGCCAAATATCCCCAAAAGGCAACATTTTTTTACAAAAAAAACTGCAGAAACACATAAATAAATAGTCATCCTGTACTTGCCTTTTCATCATTGGCATCCATTGTTGAAATGAATGATTCCAACTGACGAATATGGTTCTCAGCAGCCTCTGGAGTTAACCTTGCTGCTGCACCTGGAGTCGTGGGAACTTCCTCCTTAGACAGAAAGTTGTCCTGCTCACTGAGAAGTATCTCACACTGACGAGCATCTCGAAGAAATGTCTGCAGATGAAGATTCTGCAGCAGGAAGTTGCGTTTGTTATCCCACATCTTGGATAGGTCATTCCAACCATCATCTAGAGCTTTCAGTCGCTCACGCAAGAACATATACTGGACATCTTGCTGGCCTTCCACGACCTTATCGCCAAACTCTTTCATCTGCTGGTAGTCTGGTGCATAGGCTTTAATTTCAGCCTTCAACTCATCATGTTGGCTGAGAAGCAATTCAGCCTCTGCAACATCATTTGGCATTTCTTCCGTAGCAATTGCAGTCTGTGTACGTGTAAGCCACTGCTGAAAGTGATCCAGATTCTGCAAGAACTTCTGTAAGTCGCTAGCCTCGCCAAGACGTGCTTCACGTACTTTCATCGACTCGTTCAGTTCTGCCCACAGTTTGTCTATGTTATCAGCCTTCTCGCGAATTGCAGGAGCTTCCGATGGCTTAGCCTTTGACAGGCGGTCGGCCTCTGCATGAAGGGCATTACGGCGCGCATCAATTGCCGCCAGATCACGCTCAAGACCACCAAGACGTCTCTGCAGAGTGATTATGCCACCAAGATCATTTCCAAGCTCATCCGTAGATTCAACAAGCTTTTCCTTGTCACGTATCCATGCAGCAGTCTCCTGAGCATCAATATGCCAAGCATTGACATCGTGAGCCAACTGCAGCACCTCCTTCTTCTCATCAGCAACACCACGCAAAGCATCCCAGCGATCCTTCAGATGACGCTCTCGGTCTGCTACCTCAGCAGAGTTTGGGTGTTCATTGGACACAAGCTGACTAGCGAGCTGGCTAACCACAGCAACTTTGTCCTGGTTTGCACCCATCTCCTCATCAAATGTGTCAAACCGAGCCTTCAGAATTTCTACCTCTTCTATGTCCTCTGTTGCAACCATTGTGTGCAACAGCTTTTCCTTTTCTGTAATCCACTGGTCGACGCTGTCAGCCTCATTATATAAGCGATACAGCGCAAGAGCATCCAGCAGGCGCTGCTTTCGAATCTCGGCCATTTCAAGAAGTTCATGATAGCGCCTGTCAATACTGGCTAGGCGGCCTACAACCTCAGGAGAATCACTGTCGAGTGGGCTCAGTGCCTCGGCCTGTGCATGCAATGTGTCAATGACGTTTCTGTATTCATCGAGCTCATCAGTTATTTTCTTGTGCTTCTTTACAAGAGACTGGGCACTAGCTTCATCATGCCCAATATCCTCGCTCGTCACCAGCCGCAAAGTGTCAAGCATCCATGTGTCCACATCATCTGCATCGGCAAAGAACTGGTAGAAGTCAACGGTTTCGGCAATTCGTTTACGCCGGTAGTCACAGAGTGCCTGCAAACTCTTCCATTTCTCTTCAACATCCTCGATGCGTTCAGCGATCTTTGGTGCACCGAAGTTCTTTGCTGCAATCAAGTTGCGTCCAACTTGCAACTCCTCGTTGAGGTGAGCATGACGTGACGAAAGTTCATCTTCCATTGTACGATGCTTTGCCTGCAGCAAGCCGATGCTTGTCAAGTCATGGCCAAGATCAGGTGACGACATAAGCTGCTCCTTCTCACGCATCCAGCCCTCTGTATCCGCCATATCCCAATAGAATTGCCACAGCTGGCGAGACTCATGGAGCCGTTTGCGGCGCAGCTCAGCCAACTGCTTCAGCTGATCCAATGCCTCTGTCAACTGGTGCTGTCTATCAGCAATGATTTCAGGATCACATGGTCTGTATGTGATTCTCTCTGGATCTCCAGATGCCTCAGGGAAATCAGTGTCAATGAAATACTGGGCAGCTTGATTGACAGTTTTCACACGTTCCGCAACAACATTGATGTCGGCTTCAATCAGTGCATGCTTCTGCAGCAGGTCTTCCACACCCATCAGATGTTTGCCATAGTCTTCTGAGCGCAAACTCTCCGACATCTCTTCAATTGTTTCCATGGCAAACAGCATATCCTGCACAAACACATGTATAAAATTCAATTTTCCCAAATTGTTTCCGTCACCGCAATCTGTTGCCATGAAAAACATACACTGCCACCAGTTCATTGAAACGCTGCCTCTGATGCAGCATATATAAACATATATCCACCAGTTTAGAAAAGAAAACAGTTTCAAAATATAAAAGCAACTATTTCTTTTGAGTACATAGTACTACATATGACGTAAAAACCTTATTCTTGAAGTCTGCATTGATATTAATTGGTAATAAGATCAGTATTAATACAACACAAAATGCAACAGCATATATTATTAAATACCACTCTAGTTTTATTCTACTATTATTATTTTACTGCATATTTCTGCTAGTCATCCTTTACCCAAGCTGGACAGCACTAAACAACAGTCAAGAAAAACCTAACCAATATACCAACTGTTTTTGGTGTACTACTACACATGCAGAACATGAAACATCAAAACAGCTGGCCCACCATGAAGACTTTCTGCAGGTCATGAGTGTGACCAAGTCGCATGCGCCGAGCCTTGAGCAGTTCCAGCAGGTACTGCCATAGCTGAAGAACGTTATCCTTGCGTGCAGTAATTCTCTCAATGTCATGGTACTTCTCAGTTTCCAGTTCCTGTGCCACTGACACCACCGCCTGCACTCGTTCTTCGTACGCATTGATGTCGGTCTCAATAGCCTCATGTTTCTTGACTGCAGCCTCCACGGCCGCCAGGTCAAAGCCAAAGTTGTCTTGTGCTACGAGACGCTGGTTCTCACTCAACCACAGTTCACGCATGCCTGCCTTGCGGTCAAACCGAGCTGCAAGCTGTTCCAGTTTCTCTTGCCTAAAAACAAGCACACACATGCAATCTACTAAATGCCTACAGCACGCACAAACAACAGTTTCATTTCATTTTCACAGGTTCTGGTCACTGCAGCTTCTAGCCAGTAATGTACAATGTCTTCTCTGTTTTGTCTTGTGGATTAACTTCCAATATGCTGTAAATGACCCAGTGCTTAGCTGCACAAAATCTTCCATGTTTACAAGGCCACACATTCAGTCATCGAAAGCCTCTTGACAGTTACTGGCAACTTTTATAAAATCATACATAAAGGATGATTCCCAAATTTTGACCTGGTCAACATGCATCATGTTTTCTCCAGTTAAGCAGGGACTAAACAGTCAACCATCTGATAGAGAGAACAAATACAATGGTAACAGTGACATACCTTCCTCATTCAAAAATTGGCAAGAAAATTAATGGAGGATGCACCCATGATAAGGCATGATAACGGTTAATATACCAATAACCAATCCTGGGGAAATGTCTTCCAAACCTTGAATGCCATACACAAAAAACGAAGCAGGCACAGTTCCACATACCTGACCAGTTCGTCACGCAGTGCCAATTCACGTTCGTGTTCTGCTCTCTCAAGTTCTTCCCAGGCTCGGTTTATGTCGCTGATCATGCGGCCCTCGTTCGGCATGTATGGTTTCTGGTTGTTTGCACGCATCTGACTCTGAATAGAAAACAGCAGGATCTCCAGGTTGCCTTTCTCAACAAACCTGTTATCAGACACAACCCCAATGAAACCATCAGCAAGTACAGAAAATCAAAGTATTATTGTCCAACATAAACTAACACTAATATCTCTTATCATAATAACATTGACAAACCATAGTGTTTATTATACTCACTGATACTCACAGCATCTATACATGGTAGTACTGTATAGTATAGTTTTGCTGTAAACAGTTATCCGTGTCCATGACGATGTGCTCAGCAAAAATATGGCTTTCATCATGTAACAGTAATGATGTGAAATTATACACTTCAGCAGTTTGTTTATTTCATTTTTTCCAATGAGAGAAACACTGGCTTCAATGCCTGTACCTTCTGATGTTTAGACAGGCTGTAGAAAGTCTTTTATATGCTCTTTTCATCTCTACACCATTTTGTGATGAAACAGACAACGTAGCAAACACATACTTGGGTGGTTTCTCCACAGTCCGATATCCATTGAATGTAGCCAGCTGCTGCTGCACACCAGCCAGTGAGTTGGCAAACTCGCGGTCATTTAGAGTCGCGTTTGTCTTCTGAATCCACTCCAGCAAGTCCGTTGTCATTGTCTCGTAATCGTGGATCATGCTGTCATACTCACGACATTGGTTGATCACCTGCAACCAGCAACGCTTGCTTGCATTACTCTCTATAACAGCAGCATATTCATGCCTGTGCTCAGCCTCCATCAGCAGTGGACAGCTCGGAGATATGTGAAAAACCAATCTCTTTACACAGGCCTACACCTGATTTCCCTGATAATATACATTCATAGAGCTTGTGCACATTTTACACAACATTTAATGACCTCCATCAATAAAGTAATAACGACAAATAATTGAGTTAACCTAACCATCATCTCTCAAATTTGTTGTTAAACTGACTGCATGACACTAAATATTAACTCATAATGCTGTCAAAGATATAATGAACTGTGCTGCGTAATTCTGAGTTATACTAACACCAGTCCTCAAATTATCACTGAATAAATTAGTAATATCTATGGCAAGCCAATTATGTATCTGCAATGCAGGCCGTCACAGATGCACAGACAGATGGCACAGGCTAATCGCTATATGCGTCATCTGCCTACAGATGCATAAATGAACAACAAGAGGCCAAAGTAATTTGGTGTGGACTGCATCGAATGCACCGCACACACTGCATGCGTTTGGACTATTTTAAGTATAGGTGTTACTAAGATATGTAGGGGATCGCAGAAGTTAGAAGTAGGTCACATGACCCAGATGCGGATCTGCATATGACCTACTGTTGCATAGTTTTCGTTAGGGCCCCAACCACTCTGCATGCATGCAAAATTTCAAGTCTCTAGCTTCAGCTGTTGCAAAGATAAGAGGGTGTCCCAAAATTTAAAACTGGGCCCCCTCCCCCTCTCTGTGCGAGGGATCAGGACCCACATCTAACACAATGTTCCATGGGTCCCCAGAAGTGTTCACCCCAAACAGCATCTTGATCTGTTCAGCCATTTTTGAACAGTGAAGTCGAGATGAGCCACGTGACAGACAGACAGACGCCGTGAACATCAGTAAGAACAGACTGTTATCTCATGCATTCGATGCAGCCTAATAATAATTCACTAGCATATGTATACTGTACTATGTACATACTAGACCTATGTTTACGGCTTACCTTACTGTTTCACTGTATCAACAAGCCATAAACATCAAACATCACTTCAGCATGCATACTGATGCTGAAAATGTGTGAATTTACAGTTTATATATTTCTATTCCATCACAGCGGTAAAATTTACACCATGTCTCCAAAAACCGGACCCCTACGATTTTTTGGCATAACTTTTTTAAAACAAGTCAGTGATGCATAATGCATAGAAGAACCGCATGCGTGGTTACTACAGCAACCACAGCATCATTGCAAAACAGCATTTCTTATGGTCTCCACTGATAATTAAAGTTTCTAAAACATTTCATCCGTTCAAAATGCAAGATATCATAAATAGCGAGTGTTTAAAGTGTTGTCCTTTAGCTTTGACAAAGGCTCACTTGCTCCACTGGTCTATCGCCTTGTTAACAATGATCTGTTCAAAGTCAGTCCAAACTTTCACCAGTCGGTGCTTCTGGGCTATGTAACGTACTGGCTTCTTGTATGTTCCTGCATGCAGCCCCAAGTCTTGTACTCAACTGTGTTAAGGTGCGGACTGACTGGCAGCCACAAATCCAGTGAAATAAAGTCAGTTCAGTTTCTTGATGCAATAACGACTGTCAAATGCGCACGGTGGACCGGCAAAACACCGGCACACTGGCCTCCTAGTAACCTGTTCAAAAACAACTTATGCAAGATGCTGTTTGAATTAGAATTATGTATGTCAAATAACACTGATATTGGAACATTTTGGTGAAAACATGCCGAAAAGTGACGTTTCCTGAGAAAAATGACGGTTGAACTTGTGCGACTGGCGCGCTCTTTTGCAATGATGCTACGGTTGCTATAGCAACCATACAGGTGGTTCTCAACCAAACTTTTAACGCACAACTAGTAGGCAATACCTTCACAATCTTCTCTGCTTAAAATTATCAAAGTTGTGCCAAAAAATCGTAGGGGTCTGGTTTTTTGAGACACGGTGTACATCGTAATCCAGTCACCTTTCCAACTCTTCTTCCCTGGACGGAATCAGCCTTCATCTTGGAGAAGTAATGGTAATACGTTACGACGTATGTTATGATTGACTTTTCATCTGGGTACTCCACGTTCACATCTGAAACACACAACAACCGCCCACATGCTTCACACCATGTCACATGTACCAGTAGTCCAGTACAAGAATATGTTTTCTTCTTCCAAGATAACAGACAATTCTAAAGAATGATTAGTTAACAAACATTTTTAATCAGCAATTAACTGGCTATGTGTCCTTCTTACAAAGTTGTTCAATATATACAGCCGAGATTTATGGTTTACTACTTCAGCACAATAACTGACATAGTATACAGAGATAGGACAGCCAGACTGCACTGATAAAGAGCGGCAGAACACACAAGGAAAAGCAACGGCTGATGTGTCTAAGCCGTCTTCAGCTCAAGAGTCTTCTGTTGACAAAGATGGTGCTGGAGCACGAGTTGTTAAGAAAGTTACT
>Ga0126335_1001832_pt1 | contig 12299 bp, 5 predicted proteins | sample OlaspJWI45metaG_FD_108409 | JGI IMG/M metagenome (GOLD analysis project Ga0126335, IMG submission 108409) | Marine gutless worms symbiont microbial communities from Oahu, Hawaii - Olavius sp. 1 OAHU.JWI-45 metaG | ecosystem: Host-associated > Annelida > Digestive system > Unclassified | place...
CAAACCAACAGCGTCAAAGCACTGAAGGAAGCCAGTTGGCCACTGAGATAGGCTTCAGTCCCACCAGAACCACTCCACTGTGTTACAATATGAACTAGGCTAACTGTAGGCAACTGCCTCTAGTCTAATCACAGCGTAAGGGTCCCAGAGTGACAAAACCCAATTTGCTGGACCTATAAGCTGCCTAGAATATCGTGCAACAAGAGTATTGCACTGTGCTATAGTAACTAAAGCAGCTGTGTTAATGTTCCCTCTTTTACTCCAGACCATCATCAGTAATCAGATCAGTCACACTGCCCAGCCAGCGATGTCTCTCACGTGTCCCCGGCAATATTTGAGCAGCTGGAGACGAAATATCTCAAACCCCTCCAAAGTTTGGCAGTTTTTGTCATTATTTTAAGGCTAAGTTTCACTAAACTGATGCCTACAGTGTCTGCCGTTGACGTGACATACAGCGAGAGAGAGACAAGCGGTCTACATATGCAACTGTCAGATGTAAGATGCTCCAGTCAGTTTGTCAGTGTCTAGCTGACAGCAGTCCTAAGTGTACTACTAATGACCCTGTCCCTCCTCCCCAATGCATGTCACAAGGCAGGTATGTTGGTTTGCTGTTGTCGTTTCTGAACGAGGTGTGAATGTGATAACAGATAGTCGATGGTCTCATGCACCGAGGACCGGATGTCAGACTAATTTCAAGATCACACAGATGATATCTGGCAGACCAGAGCCGTAGACAAACCAGTTTCTCAACTCAACGGTTTTTGACGATTTATGCAGCACTCTTTGCAGTTCACTTGCAGTTGTTCTTCGCAGTTCAGATTTCAAAACTTTGTTGTTACATCACGTGTTCGGTTTTCATAAGCCTGCTAGCTGAGGTCTTGTCACTGTATATTGTTTTAAGCAAAAAATTGTGGGAGATGAGGAGGCTGGGAGCATCAGTCCTCAGCCCCATCCCCTCTATTCTCCAAAACGGAGAGCAGAAAAAATAAGGTAAAATTTTCTTACAACTTTAGTTTTCTTACGTCAAGTTCTTATGCAGATATCTCTAAAAAGCACAACATTTTTGCACTAATGTGGGATTGGTGCTAATCACAGCATTCAGCACTGATCTCCTATCCACTTTCCCCATCCCTCACCATTTGATAGCCGTTAGCATCATGATACTGAATTGTTATTTACCACCACAAAAGTGCAATGCCATCATCCACTGTGCTCAATTAACACATGAATGCACTGACTTACAAAGACAGCAATTGAGAAGAATGAGAAAGCAATTGCAGCTTCAGCACCGCTCTTGTGAATCTGAAGTGAAGGATCTGCAGTTTTCCTCCATGCATCAACAAGGAAACAAAAGCATACAAACCACATGAATGTCCATAGTGCTGCAACACCAACAGACATCCATATACAACTTACAAGTACACATAACATCATCACTGCATACAGTATAGGCACATTTGCTGTCAAGGACTTGAGGTTCGAGGACAACGACGGGACTTAAACTCGTAAACTGCGATATTCGTTTCTAAAATTTATGCGACATTATTGAAGCAGTGAAGCTGTGGCACATGCTGGTAACATCATGATTTAATTATTCAGTCATGAGCAGTTGTGATGTTGTGACGCAACTCCAACTTGAAGTTTGAGACTTTTAGTCTGTATCCTTGGTTTTCAAGTCCAAGTCCTTGTTGTTGTCCGACAGACCTCAAGTACGGTACTTGACAATGATACTGCTGGTGTGGATATATGTCAGTCTATGAGTAAAACATCTTCTATCCACATCTGTTAATCCTGCTTTTTTGCATGTTAAATAATTATCACCCACAATTAACAGAGCAGCATGTTGGCTGTAAAAGTCGTGTGAAGCAACCACTGTGTTGTGAAGCACATACACACCTGAAAATACGACGTCAGCCATAATGACATATTTTCTGTGCATGACGTTAGAGATGTTGTCAAACATAGCATCAGACACAAGGAATGCCATCAGAGCAAGGAAAGCAATGATGCCAATTGCATTTCCAAAGCGACAAGCATCAGCATTAGCATTATAGATGCATCTGGTGCTCACCCATCCCTGGTCAGTGATACAGCCGAACACCACCACTGAACACACCTGTAAATACATGACACACACATACAGACAACAATGCACTGGTCATCCAATATCAGACAACTTGTTGGCACATTATAATACGTAATATTGAAAAGTTTGAGCTCAATAATAGCACATTAGCAATTTAGCATCAAATGGACGAGCTTATGTCTGTGTAAAGATTGCTGGAAATCAATGGACATGACAGATTGACAGCTATGTACGTTGTGACTGCACAGGAGCAGCGTATACTGAGCACAAGTTTCTTGTTTCACAGAAATGTCAATCCCATATTACTCTAGGCTAAATACCATATTTGGCAAACGTGTCCCTCAGGTCTGGTGGTAGTAACCATTATTTCTGCTACTTACAAATGACAGCAAATATCATTACACACATAAATGTGAAGAAATAAACTACTGTGTCTGTGATCATGTGCCATTCACGGTATTACTGTAGGCCTAGTTGGCAATGGCAAGGTGTGCAATTTGTGTGTGGGTGGTTGACAAGCACATGGTTTGCTTTCATTGTCATTTAGACCAGTAAGCATCAGTCGCACGCGCACTGCATATATAGTCTAACTGTAACTCTGTGACTGTTGTAAAGTGCCCCTGTAGCGTTCGCCCGATAGCATCTCTGTAATCTTCGCATTTGTAATAAAAATAATAAGGTTAAGGTTTGCAATAGGTCCGGTGCTGATAATCGCCATTTTTGCAACTTACAATGACAACAAATATCATTAAAGACATAAATATGAAGAAATAATCTACCGGAAAGCAGAAATATTCAGTCTACACAGAGTTTGCATGCCGCATGTTCGAACGCATTTGCATTCAATTCCACACATGCTGAGTGTATTAAATCTGTTACGAACATTTTATTAAGTGTTGACGTATCTGTATTGCTGTATGCAGCGACACACTTTTTCAGTTACTTGTAACATTAAAAAATTATTTTTCAAACATTTACGCATCTGTCGCATCGATCACAACATTGTTTACATATAACTAGGCGGTAGTATTAAACACTGTAAGGGACCATCAAAAGCCATAAGTGACTGCCATGGTCCGGAGACCACTAGGACCACATGTGTCTATAAGTGCATTAAATATAAACTGACAAACCGGTGGTATTATTGGAAAGCTTTTATAAGCATAGACAGATGAAAGAATCATGACGAGTTAGGCCTACCACATCGTAATAGGGATGTTAACGAGTCTCAATCAAGACGAGTCTCGAAAAAAAATTTCTCAACGTGAAATTTCTCGACCGGAAATTTTAAGTTCATATTTTTACGTGACACAGTAGAGCTGTGCAGCGATGCCAGCGACAAGCACTATAGAGCCTAGGCAGGGTGCTGTATGTTACGTAATTACTTAAGGGGGAGGGAGGTGGTGGTGGTCAGATCAAAGGCGTCAGGTAGACAGACAGCAACACTAGAAGTATGGAGCGGGGTGGGAGGGGTAATCAATTTTTTTCCTATAAATAATTCAGATAAATTCCATAGGTGGTGCCATCCAGTTTCAGCTTTGGCGGAGGTGAAGATGTCCTTCATAGAACCAGGCCGCAGATGGGCCCATAGTCCATACCCCAGTAAAGCCCCTGGTATTTCTTACCAGGGTACTATGAAAACCTCAGTGATTATGTTAAAAACCTCAGGAGGTCTCTAACTGTTATATGGTGCTTCTTTCTGTTTCCTCAGGTGCTTCCGTTGGGCGCCTGAGGGTTTCTTCTTTCTTTGAACCATGACTGGTTCACCTGTCTGCAAAGAGCTGAGTTCTTGCAGAAGGGTTTCCACGAGGGGCCCCTCTTCCGAATGTTCCCTCTTTCACTCCAGTCCATCATCAGTAATATAATTAGATGAGGCCACTGAGGTTGAGGGGTGCCTGGTTTAGTCGCCTCTTATGATATCCCACCAGGAGACAGAGTGGGTCTATTTAAAGCCCTCGAACCCACACGGGGTTATGTGGCGCCATCAATGTGTTTGCTGCTTATTCAGCTTATGGACGCATTTCTGTGCGTTTTTCCTCAAAATTTTCAACCGTCTTTAACATTGTCTCCATCAAAACTTTATTTGAAAACAGTATTTTGGTAAAAAATAGTTAAGATAAATTCGCTAGGTAACGCCATCATTCTATTTGCTGCTTATTCAGTTTATGGACGAATTTTTGTGGGGTTTCCCATCGAATTTTTCGTCCGTCTTCAACGTTGTCTCCATCAAATTTTTTGGGCTATCAATAGTTCAGATAAATTCCATAGGTGGCACCATCATTCTGTTTGCTGCTTATTCAGTTTATGGACGCATTTATGTGCTTTTTTCCTGGAAATTTTCATCATTCTTCAACACTGTCTGATTAAAAAAATTTCGCTAAAATAGTTCTCATCAATTCGCTAGGTAGCGTCACCATTACTTATGCTGCTTATATAGTTTTGGGGACAAAACTCTGTGCGTTTCGTTGCTTTTTGAGAATGTACCCACCCCAAACCCCATGTTTTATACTCGGTCAAGCTAGAGTTGTCGCAGTTAGTAGTGACTTTGGATTGCATTTACGGTAGAAAATCAAGCCTTTTCTGCCTTTCTAACATTGTTTGCTATCGTTTGTAAGTCACGAAAATGGTAGTTTCTAGCACCGGACCTAATGCAATCCATTACCCTCTAGCTTATTCCAAAATTTTTCAATTCTGTTTGCTGCTTGCTTAGTCTATGGACGAAATTCTATACATTTTTGGTCCACGTTTTTCGTTGGTGTTTAACATCACGTACATCAAAGATCTTTCACTACAAATAGTTCAACTAAATTTGGTTGAATGTGCCACTGTTTCATCTGCAGCTTATTCAGTTTACGGACAAATTTTTGTGCGTTGGGGCCACCCCCAAATATTTCGTCTTTGTTCTACGTTGTCTCCATCCACATTTTTTTGCTAAAATAGTCCCAATGAATTCCTTAGGTGGCACCACCGTTCCACATGCTTCTCATACAGTTTTCAGACAATTTGCGCGTTATAAATCACGTTTTTGTTGTGTTTTAAATTGCCCCCACCCCATGTTTTATACTCGGTCCCGCTAGGGTTGTCGGAGTTGGTAGTCACTTTAAATTACATTTCCTGTAGAAAATTAAGTCTTTTCTAAGGAACGATGGTGATTGGTCCACATGTCAGACCACGTGACCGCAGCTATTACATAGTTTACCGCATGCCGCGCGTGGCCAGCGCAGTGGTAAAATGCGTAATGCAGATGTGGAAAGTAGCATTTTATGCATGGTAGTGTAATCTTAATCTGCCATTTGCTGCAAAGTGTTTAAATGAAAGGTGCTGAGAAATGATCTTAATAAAAGTTACTACTGCGTTTGACATTGTTGTCAATACCCGCAAGGCCTACAATACATCATTATGTTATTATACAATAAGTTTTTTTGTATGGGCGGCCAGCTACGATGGGCTAATGCATGCCTCCACTGGCAGCCTGCCATTGTAACAATTCATATGTATTATCTATATTATGTACTTAGCAAACAAACTCTCTCTCTCTCTCTCTCTCTCTTTTTCTCTCATGCTAAACAAGTTTTTGGCATGCGAGCTTCCTTTCATCTGTCGTAGACTATGTCTGAAAAAAATTTAGGATATTGTTATATATTACAGGCTTTGTGATTAAGTGCTATATAAATCGTGTTGAAATGTGTTATCAATGCGCTGAAGCATAATTTTACATGTCCGGAGTTCGGGACAAAGTTTCAGAGGGAAGAGTCATTGTTTTTGAAGATATCCTAAATTATAGTATTTGGCGGTAAGTATTTGAGCAGACTCATCATTTTCGCCACTCGCCGGCGAGTGGCGAAAATGAGGAGTCTGCTCAAATACTTACCGCCGGTGAATATGCCCGACTTCAATCGAACTCACAGGCCTACATAAAAGGCTAATCAATTAATCCTGGACTTTTAATTAATTAATAATTACGTATTCAAACTCCCAAAAGCAAGTACAACCAACCGTGAACAAATGACCGCCTACATATGCAAATTTCCGTATTCCGCATTTTACTCACCGTTCCACACCATTTTTCCACAGTTTCCATTCCGCATTTTACCATCCACATTCCGCATTTTACCCATAGCCGTTTCCAGCACCGGACGTATTGGACACCTTTACCTTTTGAATGTTCGGACGCCATAATCACGTACCGGTACATAATACGTCACAAAGACGCAACGTACCACAGTGCTATGTATTGACTTCTATGATATTCGCAGTTTGACCTCGGCTTCTATTAGAGGAAATATGGTAGCAGTAGCAGGTTATCACAAATTATCATGGTCTTGTGACTGACTTACCCAACCGCTTATCCGAAGTATAACCTCCGGTTTCGTCAAAAATGCTTTCACATTGAAATCGCCGGTTGCGCCGGATGAACCAAACGCGCCTCCCTGATCCATTTGCAATAAGATATATAATTATCTAAACGTGCCTCGCGTCAACTTCTCAACCACACGACAATATTTACACGTAAAAGACTCACTGTGTCAATTTTTCGAAATTGTGCTATGTGCCGACACGCACCATAGAAAATTAATAAAATAAATAAAGCGGTGACTTCTTATACAGTACCGTCTTTCTTCTATTATTCTATCGATACGGCGACTGCAGCACGGCGTGTATCGTGGTCGGCGAAACTCCAATTATGTGCATCTACGGTGTCTTGCAGTATGTCGAAAGTGTGTCTTGTTTGTTTGTGTCAGGTCGTTCCTATATTCCATTGGTGTGTCTGGTGGAAAAAATATCGTGTAGCGCATAAAAGACGTTCCGAATTTACACGTAGACTTGGGACTGGGAAGCAGATGATATCAGTCGGCCTATAGCAGATGTCGCAACTCGCAAACCTGGGGCTCTATTCACACAAAGTTGTTCGACATTGCTGTCGTTCGTACGCCGGTCGTACTGACATGACTATGGCGAGGTGCTGTTACATATTTACAACACATATCGCACATACGACTGGCGTAAATTTGGTCGTAAATCTACGACATATTTTAATATGTCATACTATCATCATTGCCAGCCATTTTGCTGATTAATACCAGTTTACTCGCTATTAATCACTTTTAGTTTCGTTAAAACATAAAATTTACATATACACCATGATGCATAAAACGTGTCAGTCTATATTATTTTGACTATAACTTTGGCTAATCTCAACCGATTTGAATAATGTTTGTATCTTTGTAGTCGTGAAAAAATTCTACACAAATTATAATAAAATTGTCTACATCACCTGAAATAGGCTTATGTGCACACTCTACCTGAGCTGCACTTTGGCTTTTGTGCATAAAACGTGCCAGTGTACATTTGGCTATAACGGTCAAATCTTGAACAATTTCAATCATTTTTGCGTAGATATAACTGGAGATAAATTTAAATAATTGGACATGCATTTACTTACTAGTTGTTTTAACAGCGTCTTGCTAATGACATTGTCGTCGATTTAATATTGTTTCATGTTAACTTTTTCTCTGCACTGCGCCGTCGATGAGTGGAGGGGTCATCTGTCGCCCTGTGTCGACGCTGAAGGCGGACGTTTTATATTTTAACATTGATTTATTGCTTATGACTGCTACTCTCGAAATGACATTTACCTGATGAGAGCACTGTAAATTTTATCATTGCCGTTGATTTTCTGTTTTATTTTGCTTTGAATGTAAATGTTCAACAACTTAGCATTTTTAACTGCAAAAGCATTGTTATTTTTTACGAGGTAAGGTGCGCACCCTATTGAAGTAATGTGGTCAGTTTAACATTAATTGCATACAATATTTCTTCAGAATTAAAACGATCCTAAATAGTAAAAATCGGTTGCGACTAGCCAAAGTTATAGTCAAATGTAGACTATCACGTTTTTATGGACCACAGTGTAATGTAGCCGCAGCTCAGCTGGAAAGTGCTTCTCGGCAAAACTGCTTGGCACCATATCGGCAAAGTCGGCAAGATAAAAAGAATTCGCGCTTACAGCGCACAGTCCGCAGACGTGCATCTGCAGATAACCTGAAGTCTTGAGTCTTTAGTGTGGACTATGGACTTTACTACTGAAACTGGCCACAAACAACGCCGACGCAAAAACCTGTGCTTTGGAGTTTGCTTATCCTATTGCTGCAGGATTCCACTGCCACAAGTGTGACAAGAACCGCACTTCTGTCAGATGATTGCCGCTAGTTGTCGTCCGTATGCACCTACATGGATGGGCATAGGGTGAGTGAGTAAGTAAGTAGTTTCTTAACGGCACATCGGCACATTATAGGCTATTCAGTGCCATAAATGTCGATAGTAAGAGAGTAAGCTTCCGTGAGTAAAAACAAAATCAAATAATCCCAGCAAATAGTAAAACTTAAGTGTAAAACAAGGCTATAGGCCTAATCAAAGTAACAAACATTACAGTTGGTGATAAAAATGGGTTTCTTTGATAATTGATAATTGTCGCCCATATGCTTGCACCTACATGGATAGGTATAGGATATGGGACATAACGTTAATTATATTTATTAAATATCATATTTATTAATTTTTATAAAAATTATAAATCTAGCAAAACTTACAGCAGTGGGTAAAGACGGATTTTTTTCGCAACTTTTTCACCATTTCTCCTGTTTTAGCTACTCCCATAGGCCTATAGTCGCCCATGAACCAAAATGGCTTAGTCATGGACCGATCTTGCCATGGACCGATCTGGCTAAGTCACTTCCATCGTACAATTCTAAGTCACTTCGGTCCTAAGTGATTATGACCGAAGAGGCGAAGGATTGAAGTGGATGTGTACATCGATCTTAGACCGACGTGACCATAGACCGAAGTGGCCGCACACCCACTGGTAACACATTTGGTCAGAATATCAATCTATAATTTCATTAATAAACTAAAATAATCGCAACATTCACTGCAGCCTTGAGCATCAAAATATGTAAGCACCTGTATGTCTGACCACTGATCTGCAACATTCGTCGTGAATAGGTCAGCGTATGTACCAGGGACTTTACATACTGCTTCGCAGCGAAGCTGAGTATAATTCCCTGGTAGGTACCTAGTCGATCGTAGACATCAATAGTATATCGTACGTACTGTGCGACAGACATTAGTGAATAGCCATATGCCACCCAAGTTTGCGACCTGATAGCGTAACAGAACGCGGCATTAACCATTGAACCATCTAATGCTGGTGACACACGTACAAGAAACTTGTACAAGTTAACTTGTACAAGAAAATTGCATGTCTGTTATAGCGACTTGCAGCATGATTTTTCTCGTGCAAGTTTCTTGCACGAAATGGAACACGTTCTATTTGATGTTCTTGTACAAGAAACTTGTAACTTATACAATTTTCTTGCATGTCTGTCACCGGCACAAGACGTCGGCATAAAGGCATTTAAAACCATTATGCATGACTTCACTCACTAGATTACGTAAGGCGTTTTTTATTTACGGCGTACGGTACTGTACGCAAATCAGTAGCAATAAATACATATTCTATGCAACGTTTGTTATCTCTATGCTGATTACGTAATTAAGTGTAAATATATTTGTATATTTGAAGTGCGAGATTTACATTACATACCGACCAGTCGACGGCCAACTGGGTATTATTACAGTATAATTTAATAATACTTTGCAACAATGACTGAGTGTATGAGTAACCAGTAACTCGAGATAGTTGATGCTGTGTTTGATTCATCCCATTTTGGATTTGCAGTCAACTTGCTGTAGTGTCACTCAACCCTAATCCTAATCAGTACAGTATCATATTTAGCAGCAGCATCACTTCAGTTGTGTACCTAAAACTTGATTTTTGTAACTGCATGTATTATACAATTACTAAACTGAGCTTATAATCATGCAGTCACTCATATTAGCTTATTTTGTTTATGCTGTACAATGAGAAATGTCACGAAGACAAGACAAAGAGAGGAAGAGCAGTGATTCAGATGGTCTGAGCACAGCTGGTAAAGTGGTGCTGGGTGTAGCTGCTGCAGCTGCTGGCGCTGCTGTTGGGTATTTTGGCAGTCGGTTGTTGTCGGCGTGGTTGTCTGAACCCGAGGATGAAAAAGAGAAGAAATGTGATTCTAGCAAATCGGAAAATGATAAAGAGGAAGGATCAAAAATTCCCAAGTCAAAGGATGACACGATGAATGATGGCAACGTTTGTTACACGCCTCGGTTAGCAGCGTCTCCTGTGAACACTAGCCTGCATGCTGCCACACCGCAACTGTCACTGCATGAGCAACTGTTTAAATACTATGAGGAATATGTTGACATCCCTTCTGATAAAATGAAAGCTGTTCGAAAGATGGTGGATCAAGTGACCGAAGCAGTGAGGTGTCAGTTTCATGAACCGAACAGTTTCCATGGTTTGGCCTTGAAGATTGGTGATTTGGTTCCATTTGGTAGTGCTATGGAAGTATTGCAAGTTGTTCGACCAAACTGCTTTGACATTATGATACCAATAATGTTTGGATCAACATGTCGTGCCCAAGAAGCAGTTGTTGGAGGTAGAAGAGTTGCAGGAAGTTTTGTGATCGTTGTTTCAGAGGACTGCACTAATAAATGTAATGACAGACAAGTTTGTGATGAAGAACAGCGACTTGTTACAAGAAAGCTACTTGATGTCCTGCAGTTGGTTGTTGCAAAAGCTGCAGAAGTTGTTATCGCATACCACTGTGCCATACAGCCAGTATTGCACCACTCTACAGCTGTCTCCCTTGCTGTGTATGCTGATAACTATGACAACATTACTGTCAATTTTGTGCCATTTATCATCATTGACAATCGTCTTCTCCTTCCAGCATCTAATCCGACATGGTTTAGTGAGCAGTCTGAAATTGATGGTAGATTGTGGATAGAGTCATTTGTTAGGCAGGAAAAGTGGTCCATTGATCGTTTTGAGTCATCCGTTCATGGTCATCTGATTGTGTTGCAAATTCTCAAAGCAATACGACTGAACCATCATGAGCAGTTTGGCAAGATTTCATCGTACCATCTCAAGATTCTGTTGTTTCATGTGCTTGAAGATCTTCCAGACAGCTGTGACTGGCACGTCAATACCATCGGTGAACGACTGATTGACCTGTTGACCAAACTCACCGAAGTTCTCCGTGATCATCACTTGCCACATTACTTTGAGCAAAACCTCAACATGCTCGAAGATGTTCCACATGAAATGTGTGACAGTCTTGCAAAGTTTCTTGGGAAGAAACTTGCACATAATGACATTGCAAGTTTGCTGAAGATGGATTATTAGTTGTTTTACTACAACATTGTTTCAGCATTGTAAATACTGTACCGTATACTTGACTGTATAGTGTATATGTCTTCTGTTGTGCCACCACCTGTTAGACAGGTGCCATAGGTATTATGCATTTGGGTCCTGCTGTCTGTGATTCTGTTTGTGATTGCACTACCCCTCAATCTCCGTGGCCTTAGATATCTGATTACTGATAATGGACTGGAGTAAAAGAGGCAACATTAATATAGCTGCTCTAGTTGCTATGTAGTACAGTGGAATTCTTTTGTTGCTCGACGTTCCAGGCAGCTTATAGGTCCAGCAGATTGGTTTTTGTCACACTGGGACCCTTATGCTGTGATTAGCCTAGAGGCAGTTGCCTACATTTCATATTGTAACAGTGGAGTGGTTCTGGTGGGATTGAAGTGGCCAACTGGCTTCCTTCAGTGCACTGACGCTGTTGGTTGGGTCATCGGACCTGTAAAAATCGTACCGATTGACCTATAAATTGTCGAGTGTGACGTTAAGCCTCTACTCACTCACTCGTGATTGAAGTTCAGAGTTGTCCCATGCCCATGATGTGAATCTTAAAGCTTAGAGCATATTGTGTTGGCCATCAGAAAGCCCTGTCTTGTTTCATTATCAGTGTTGATTGTGTATGCATTAACAGTGCAGTATACATAGATGTTTAATGCATAGAAATTGTAGAAACAGTAAGCAGAGTGTCATCATGTGATATGTGTTTACAGCCTGTGCAGTTGCAGTGGCATTGTAGTATGTACCATTTAATGGCATAGTTAAGGTCTTACAGTTAGGGAATGCATTCCCGGGCCTGTTTTTTCATTCCCGGGAATCGGGAATTTCCAAAAGTCATTCCCGGGATTCCCGGGCGCCCGGGAATAAGGAAATCCCGGCAGCGGGAGGCCTAAGTTCCCCCTAACTGATGAG
>Ga0126335_1001833_pt1 | contig 12294 bp, 14 predicted proteins | sample OlaspJWI45metaG_FD_108409 | JGI IMG/M metagenome (GOLD analysis project Ga0126335, IMG submission 108409) | Marine gutless worms symbiont microbial communities from Oahu, Hawaii - Olavius sp. 1 OAHU.JWI-45 metaG | ecosystem: Host-associated > Annelida > Digestive system > Unclassified | place...
CCAGCGTTACCTTGTACTTTTTCGCCGGCATGGCTCTCTCAAGCTCCGTCAGTGGCTCATGATCTAAGCTGGAGAGTTTACTTTATATTACATCAGTCGTTCACTGGCACAGTACTAGTAGTCTGTCATAAACTAATGATGTAAATTTTTTATCGATAAAACCATCTGCTAGGTACAATCCCGAGCTGGGTCGATCCGGTCGGTGCCCATAGTCTGTGAGAAAATAGGTGTCGAATCGATGCGTCATATCTTGTTGTTTCTGTTTCTGGTTTCCACCCTCGGTCCCGCAGTCGGCCAGACTGAACTCCTGCGGGTCTTTACCAGCGTGGTGCCGATCCGGACCTTCGTCGAGAAGATCGGCGGCGAGCACGTGGATGCGCGGGCGATGGTGCGGCCGGGTTACAACCCCCATACTTACGACCCGACCCCACAGCAGATCGCCGCGCTGAGCGAGGCCGTGCTTTATATAAGTACGGGTGTCCCCTTCGAGCACACCTGGATGGCGCGCATCCGTTCGGCCAATCCCGAGATGCAGGTGTTCGACGCCCGGAGCGGCATCGAGCTGCATGAGATGGAGGTCCACGAGCACCATGACGAGGATGAGGGGGACCCACACGGCGCGTCGCATCGGGAACAGGGTCAGGATCGGGACGCGGAGGGGCATGGACATGCGGCGGATCACGCAGATGATGCACACCACCATGAATCCGACCCCCATGTGTGGACCGATCCCCGCCTGGTCAAACACATGGTCGGCAACATTCGCGCCAGGCTCGCCGAGCTGGACCCGGCACACGCGGCGGATTTCACCCGCAATCACGCTGCCTATGTTGCTGAGCTCGAGGCCCTGGACCGGAAACTCCGGGCCCTGCTGGAGCCACTGTCCAACCGCAGGTTCATGGTCTTCCATCCGGCCTGGGGCTACTTTGCTCGCGCCTATGGGCTGATCCAGGTCCCGATCGAGAAGGCGGGTAAGGAGCCGGGACCCCGGGCCCTGACGGATTTGGTCGAGCAAGCCAGGCGCGAGCAGGTGCAGGTGGTCTTCGTCCAACCCCAGTTCTCCCGCAAGTCCGCCACGCAGGTTGCCCGCGCCATCGGCGGGCGGGTAGTGGCCATAGATCCGCTGGCCGCCGGTTATGCCGCCAACCTGTGCAAGGTCGCCCGACAGATCGCCGGGGCCGGCGGGAGATGACGTTCCCACAATGCGTCATCGAGCTCCGAAACTTAAGTTTTTCGTACGGCATGGCGCCAGTGCTCGAAGACGTGAGCCTCCAGGTGGTGGTGGGCGAGTTTCTCGGCATTGTGGGCCCGAATGCTGGCGGCAAGAGCACGCTGCTCAAGCTCATTCTGGGGCTGCTCGAGCCCCAGTCGGGGGAGGTCGTCGTCCTGGGAAAACACCCGCGCGCGGCGACGCGACGGCTCGGCTATGTGCCCCAGTACCCCGACTTCCCCAGGGATTTTCCGATCACCGTGGAGCAGGCGGTATCGCTGGGGTGTCTGGGTCGCCGCGCGCGACCCGGTTGGCTGGGCGCCCTGACGCCGGGCGCCGTCGGCAAGGCCGAACGCCAAGCCACCCGCCGGGCCTTGGCAGAGGTCGCGGCCGCGGATCTGGCCGGGCGTCGGATCGGCAGTCTGTCCGGCGGGCAGTTGCAACGGGTGTTGCTGGCGCGGGCCCTGGTCTCTGAGCCGAGGGTCATGCTTCTCGATGAGCCGACGGCGAACATCGATCTGCGCCTGGAGAGCGATATCTTCGACTTGCTCAAGCAATTGAACGCGCGCATGACGATCCTGGTCGTCTCCCACGACGTGGGCTTTATCTGCGGCTATGTCACCCGGGTCGCGTGCGTTAATCGAACCCTGGTCTGTCACGGCACGGACGCCATCGACGGTCAGGTGATTCAGACACTCTACGGGGAGCAGGTGCGCATGGTGGCGCACCGGCATTGACCTATGATGGCCTTCTTCACGGCCCTGGCGGCGCACGAGTTCCTGCAATCGGCCCTGATTGCCGGGCTGCTGGCCAGCATCGGCTGCGGCGTCATGGGGACCTATGTAGTAGTGAAGCGAATCGCGTTTCTCGCCGGCGGCATCGCCCACTCCGTCCTGGGCGGTATGGGGGCGGCCTTGTACCTGGGATATGATTCCTTGACCGGGGCCCTGGTCGCCGCCGTTGCCGCGGCCCTGCTGATCGGTTGGGTGCGGCTCCGCTGGAAGGCCCAGGAGGATACCCTGATCGGGGCCCTGTGGGCGATCGGGATGGCGGTGGGCATCCTGTTCATCGCCAAGACACCGGGCTATCAGACCGATCTCATGGGCTATCTGTTCGGCAATATCCTGCTGGTGCCGCGGGAGAGCCTGTGGTTTATGGTGGCCCTGGATGTCCTGCTGCTGAGTATCGTCGGTGCCTATCACCGTCAGTTTCTTGCCGTGGTCTTCGACGAGGAGTTCGCCCGGCTGCGCGGAATCCCGGTGACCTTTTTCTACCTGCTGCTGTTGGTGTTGGTCGCCGTCACCGTGGTGCTCCTGATCCAGGTGGTGGGGCTGATCCTGGTCCTGGCGCTCCTGACCCTGCCCGCCGCCGTTGCCGGCCACTATGTCCATTCCCTGGGTGCCATGATGCTGCTCGCCACGCTGCTCGGCAGTACGGTGAGTACCTTGGGACTGGCCCTGGCGTACCGGCCCGATCTGCCGGTCGGCCCCACGATCATCCTGCTGGCGGGTGCCCTATACGTGGTTTCTGCGCTCTTCACCCACGCCCATGTCCGGCGTCGGGCACGGGCGTCCGTGGTCGGCGCCGCGACCGGGAGTAAGGCGCTTGGATAGGCAGCGGCTCGCCGAGGTTCTGCGCCGCGCCGAGCAGCACTGCGCCGAACGCGGGGTCAGGCTGACCAGGCAGCGGCGTACCGTGTTGGAGCTGCTGTGCACGTCCGACACGCCCTTGAGCGCCTACGAGCTCCTGGATCGGATGCGGACCAGCATCCGCAACCCGGCCCCGTCGACCGTCTACCGGGCCTTGGATTTTTTGCTCGAACAGGGCCTGGTGCACAAGCTAGAGAGCCTGCATGCCTTCGTCGGCTGCACCCACCCGGAGCATCCCCATGCCGGCCAGTTCCTGATCTGCGCCGATTGTGGCGACGTGGCGGAGCCTGGAGAACCAGGCCGTTGATCCGAAGCTGCTGGCAACCTCAATCAGCAACCAATTTATACGCGCTTACCCTGATCACAATCCCGTGAAACGGGACTTGACATCTAAACTGAATTTAAAGTGGCATAGTGGTACGAACTAATGACCCAAACCTCCACTGTTTCTGCCATCCCTGGCCCTGGATTCCAGCGCTCCCTGCCGGAATGACGCAGTCGGGACTGACAGATCTCACCACTCAAAATTCAGCCCCTATCAAATTATGCTGCAATTGGCAATCCAACCCACTCTCTATGAGTCCTGGAGGTCCTGCCCGAAGGGATAACCGGGGAGATTCTGAACGGACAACTCCAACACCCAACCGCGGCCTTCCGGAGTACACACCATGGCCGGCTCTGTGCTTGGGATCGAGTTAGGAGGACCCTTTCACAAAGGCAGAGGTGGACCCGGTGGCTGGTGGATCTATGATGAGCCGGAAATCCACTTCGAGCGGAATCTCGAAGTCGCGGTCCCGGACTTGGCCGGTTGACGACGCGAGCGCATGCCTTACCTGCCGGACGACCAGCGCTTCGAGGTGGTTCCCGATTGGATCTGCGAGATCCTATCTCCATCCACAGCAAGTAAGGATCGTGCGGTCAAAATGCCGCTGTACGCCCGCTACGGGGTGCGGTATGCGTGGCTGATCGATCCGGCCGAACGTACGCTGGAGGTCTACCGACTCGATGCCGGCGCCTGGGTCGAGGCCGGCTGCTTTGCCAGGTGGCTGCGCCGCCGTGTCTTTCGCACCAAATCCTATGCTATATGGGGTGAGAAGAAAGGATTTTATGTCACATCCAGGTGAAGTGTACGTCCCTGTCCCGTTGGATCTAAAAATCGAGGAATACTTTCACACCCTCTCCAGCGTGGGAGCAGGCCTGTCCCGACGGAGGAGGGATCTTGACGCTCCAGCGTCACCAGGCCTGGCCGCTGGAGCGGCTAAAGTGGTGTTCCCACGCCGGAGCGTGGGAACGAGCAAAATCAGTAGACAGCCTTTAAGCTCCATACAAACTTGCACCTTTGCAGTTTAAACTGTCCCCAGATTCATCGCAGCCAAGTGGCTCACTGTCCGGAAACTGACACAATGTGGGTGTAGGTGCGTTGAGACGCCGGCACTGATCTAGTAGGCTGTCAGTAAACTAATGATGTAATTTTATTATCGATAAGACCATGATTTTTATATCAATCTCAAACGACTGTATCCATCAATAGTGACAGGCTGATAGTAGTCTGGCAGCAAATTATCACCGAGGACGCTCGCATCAAGCTCAAACGGCTATATCCATCAATCGACGGTTGACGGACTACTAGCCGTAGATCAACGAGCCGTCGTGCGTCAAAACGCGACACGTCGAATCCCCCGGACAACACCAAATAATCCAAGATCCCACCCGCAATTATACCGGCTACCATGGCAAACCAGTATATAAAGTTCAAAGGCTTCACAAACCTCGACTGCGAGTTCTATCCTTGCCACGAGGGCATCAGGAAGGATTTCAACTGCCTGTTTTGTTACTGCCCCTTGATGGAACGCGAGTGTCCGGGCCCTTATCAGGTGTTCACCGACAAGTACGGTAATATCCGCAAGGACTGTACCCAGTGTACCCTCCCCCACGACGGCATCGAGCAGTCATGGCGGTTCATTCAGATGTGGATCGCAACGGCCCCAGCCTGGGACAAAACATCGCAATCCCGCGCAAAGATCAGGAAATACGCCCAGCTGGTAAAGACTACATTCGACCGCCAGGATATCGAATGGGCAACCACGCAAGCCGAAGGCCATAGCCGGTAACCTTCGTCGGGACGAGGATTTCCCGCTATGCTCGAACTACCTCACGGATTCAGGGTGTTGATTGAGAATACAGGGCAAGCGCGTATAAACTTGTTGCCGATTAATAGTTTGCTGCCAGCTTCCCGTCGTCAGCCGCACCTGCGGTGGTTCGCCATGAAGGGTAGGCGCCGGCTTGCCGGCGCTGGGCTGGAAGGTAAACCTGCAGGTCGAACCCCAGGAGAGTGCGGGCAAGCCCGCGCCTACCGGGAATCCTCCAGCGCAGGAAAAACCAATCCGGCAACATCATGTTTTCAGGAAAAGTTATACGCGCTCACCCTGACTGAGAACACCCCCCAGCCGACGACGACGAGGTAACCTGGTATGCTGTCCGGACGCCAACGCATACTGGTCCTGGCCATGGCGTCAGTGGGAGCACTTTCCTGGTGGCTGCGCCAGGATGGGGAAATGCCGGGTCTGAATATGGATAAGTCCGAACGTCATCCCGATTACACGGTCGACGATTTCTATGTGACCAGGATGGACGAATTCGGAGCACCACACTGGTATCTGACTGCCACTGAGCTGCGCCATTACCCTGACGACGATACCAAAGAACTGGAAACCCTCCGTCTGACCCTGTACATGGAAACGGGGCCGCCTTGGTTGGTACGTTCCGAGATGGCCTGGATCTCGAGTGACGACAATCTGATCCGGATGCATGGCGAGGTATACATCGACCGCGCGGCCGGGGTCGGGACACGGCCGGTGCATATGCAGACCCGTGAACTGGTTGTGAAGCGGGACGAGAACTACGCCCAGACGGATCAACCGGTGCGGATCACCAGTGAGGCCGACTGGGTGACCGCGGAAAGCGGCGCCCAGGTTTGGATGGAAGAAAAGTGGCGGATCAAGCTGTTGGGACGGGTTCGAAGCGAGATGATCATCTCCCGAACCGATGAGGAAACGTCCCCAAGGTCGAACAACCAGTCGCACGACCATCCAAGGCAACCGCAATGATTTCCAGGATCCCCCCCCGCGCCCTTGGCATCCTGGCGGTGCCGATCCTGGTGCCGGCATTACTCCTCACCCCCCGGTGCCTGCCGGCCCTCGAAGACGATCCCGAGGAACTACTCTACCTGGAGGCGGACAGCGCAGAACTCTTCGAGGCCATATCCTTAAGCATCTATAAGGGAGACGTCATCGTCAGGCACGGCACCATGGAAATCCGGGGCGATCAGGTCACGGTGCACCATGATCCGGAGCGCAGACCTGAGCTCATTGTCGTAATCGGCACCCCCGCGACCTATCTGCAACAAGAGCAGGGGGAGGAGAAGGACATCGAGGCAACGGCCCTGCATATGGAATACGATCGGGCCGAGGACGAAATTACCCTCATCGACCAGGCCGTCGTATTCCAGGGTGAGGATACCTTTCGCAACGACCGCATCATCTATGATCGTACCCGGGCCCGGATCAAGGCGGGGGCTGTTACTCAGGGAAAGGAGCGGGTAAAGATCCAGGGAAAGGAGCGGGTAAAGATCCGTATCTCCCCGTCGCGCCGATGACGACCCTGCGGGCCACCCATCTGGTCAAGAGCTACCGTCGTCGTACGGTCCTGAAAGGCATCAGCATCAGCGTCAACTCGGGCGAGGTCGTCGGCCTGCTCGGACCCAACGGTGCGGGTAAGACCACCTGCTTTTATATGATCGTCGGACTGATCCACGCCGACGAGGGGACCATCTATCTCCAGGAACATGACATCACCCAGCTCCCGATGCACGCCCGCGCCCGACAGGGCTTGAGTTATCTTGCCCAGGAACCGTCGGTCTTCCGCAAACTCACTGCCAAAGACAACCTGATGGCGATCCTCCAGACGCGCCGGGACCTCAACCGACAGGTGCAGGAGAACTGCGGGCTGGAGCTGCTCGAAGAGCTGGGTATCGCCCATGTGAGCGAATCGCTGGCCCTGAGCCTCTCGGGCGGTGAACGCCGACGCCTAGAGATCGCGCGTGCGCTGGCGATGGATCCGCAGGTAATGCTTCTCGACGAGCCTTTCGCCGGTATCGATCCTATCGCTGTAAGGGACATCAAAAATATCGTCGCCCACCTGCGGGACCGCAACATTGGCGTCCTGATCACCGATCACAATGTCCGCGAGACCCTCGATATCTGTGACCGGGCCTATATCATCAACGACGGCAAGGTCATCGCCGAAGGCGGGCCGCGGGAGCTGCTGGGGAATGCGGAGGTACGCTCGGTCTACCTGGGCGAGCACTTCACCCTTTGATGAAGCCGACCCGTTCGGATCTCAATACTAGTAGTCTGTCAGTAAACTAATAATGTAAATTTATTATCGATAAGACCATGATTTTTGTATCAATCTCAAACGACTACATCAATCAATAGTAAGTTGACAGACTGCTAGTAGCCAATGCCTTGATCCACCAGGATTTTTTTGTGACCGGGGCAGGCTCGATAGTGGAGATCTTCGATGACCGGATGGAGATCACCAACCCGGGAGAGCCCCTGGTGGATACCCTGCGCTTTGTCGATACCCCACCGGAATCCCGCAATGAGGCGCTGGCCTCTCTGATGCGCCGCTTCCGCATTTGCGAAGAGCGGGGTAGTGGGATAGACAAGGTGGTTGCCCAGGTCGAGACCTATCAGTTACCCGCCCCTTCCTTCGAAGCACCGGAGGGATTCACCTAAGCCGCTGAATGAGATGGATAAGGGGGATCGGGTGAGGGCCTGTTATCTTCACGCTTGCCTAAAGTGGGTGATGCGGGACTACCTGACCAATGCCTCGTTGAGGGAACGCTTCGGGGTGGATGAGAAGAACAAGGCGGCGGTCTCCCGATATATCCGCGAGGCGGTCGAAGCAGAAAAGATCAAGCCGTTCGACGAAGAGGCGCCCAAGAGGCTAATGAAATACGTTCCATTCTGGGCGAAACTTTAATTGATGGGTAATTGACGGAAGACCCGTTGAGGGCAAGGTTAAGAGCCTAAAAATTATTGAAAATAATGATTTTTTTAATTGATGGGTAATTGATTGAGGGCGGTTATGGGACGCATGAAACACCGATGTTTTAGGAGAAACCACGCACACCTACCAAGCAGTTTTCCTATAAAATCATGTGCTTATGAATTAAGCCCTGACATCATGGAGAAACCACACAACACACCAAGGCGGCAATCGGTCGGTCGCCAAGTCGAGCGTGAGACCGGGGGGATAGGTGTACAGGGGTTCGCCGACGGGAAGGTCCGTGGTCGTGACCGGAAGGGGTGAATCCCCCAGATTGGCCACCAGGGTCAATTCGGCACCATCGCCCAGGTACCACCGAACCCACAGCCCTTGTTCGCGGAGCTGACGGAAGGTACCGGCGTTCTCCTGCATACCGGCCAGACGCGGAATTATGTGGTTGTGGCGCAACCCCAGCAGATTCCGATAGAACCCGACCCAGTCGCTGTGCGGTGCCTCGCCCAGGTCTTCCCAGTCCAGCTTGCTGCGATTGAAGGTGTTCGGGTCATTGGGGTCGGGGGGCTCCCGCTGTTCCAAAAGCCGTGCGAACCCCTCGAAGCAGGCAAATCCCCGACGGCGACCTGCGGCGACCGCCGCCGCCAGCTCGGGGCCGAAATCGCAGAAGAATTGAAAGGGCTGCGCAGCGGCGAATTCCTCGCCCATGAAAAGCAACGGGGGTGCCGGGGCGAGCAGTAGCAGGGCGATCGCGGCCCGCAGCCGCTCCGGGTCGGTGAGGCAGTGGATACGTTCCCCGAATGGGCGGTTTCCCGCCTGATCGTGATTCTGTAGAAAGGAGACGAAAGCCATGGGCGGCAATACCCGGCTGGGCTCACCGCGCCCGGTGTCGTCACGGTAGGCGGATGGCTCGCCCTGGTAAGCGAAACCTTGGGCCAGACAGCGTCCCAGGTACCAGACGGGCCGCGTTTTGAAATCCGCATAGCAACCGTCCACCTCAGCAGTGAGCAGGACATGCAGTACATGGTGGAAGTCGTCGTTCCATTGCGCGCTATATCGTCGCGGGTGCCCATTCCGGTCGCGGCGGAGATAGTGGGCCACGTTATTGTCATTCTCCAGGATCAGGTGTATCTGGCGTTCGCGGCCGGGGCCCTGGCGCACGGCGGCGGCCAGTTCCGTGAGGAAATCCGGCACCGAGTCGTCCCGGATGGTATCTACTGCATCCAGCCGCAAGCCGTCGAAGTGGTATTCCTCCAACCAATAGAGGGCGTTGTGGATGAAGAAGCGGCGCACCGTCCCGCTGCCGGGCCCGTCGAAGTTGATAGCGGCACCCCAGGGCGTGTGATGGCGTGCAGTGAAGAACTGCGGGGCATACTGGTGCAGGAAATTGCCCTCGGGACCAAAATGGTTGTATACGACATCCAGCAAGACCATCAGCCCTTTGCGATGGGCCGACTGGATCAAGTCCTTCAGGTCCTCCGGCCGGCCATAGCTGCTGTCGGGGGCGAATGGGAGCACTCCGTCGTAGCCCCAGTTGCGCGCACCGTGAAAGTCGGCGATCGGCATCAGCTCGATGGCGGTGACACCCAGCTCGGTCAGGTGGTCCAGACGTCGGGTGACGGCGGCGAAGCTGCCGTGCGGAGAAAATGCGCCGACATTTAGCTCGTAGACGACCGCCTCTTCCCAGGATCGTCCACGCCAATCGGTGTCGGTCCAGTGCCAACTCCGCGGGTCGATGACCTGGCTGGGGCCATGCACATCCTCGGGCTGAAACCGGGATGCAGGGTCGGGTACCCGTAACCCGCCATCGATACGATAACGATAACGGTTCCCGGCTGCGGCCCGGTCCGTTACCAGGCCGAACCAGCCTCCCGGCTCGCCGATCAGGGGCAAGATAGACTCACCGATGTCCGTTTCGAGGCAGAGCTCGACCCGCGTGGCCGCTGGGGCCCAGAGCCGGAAGCGCACCCGGCCATCGGCCTGGACCTCGGCACCGAAGGGTATGGGATGGCCCCGGCGCATTGGATTATGAACGTGTCGTCGGGAGCTCGCAGCTGGCGAAGAAGTCGTAGTGATCGATGGCCTCGAGAATGCCGAGCGCATAGGGTTGGCCGGCAAAATAGATCCGTTCCAGGTCCGCCAGCTGCGACAGCTCCTCGCCATGGCGGTTGGCGACGACCACCGCCAGGGTGTTGCCGCGCATCATGTCTTCGTCCGCTCCGGAGCCGCCGGCGACCAGGATCCGTTCCAGCGGGATGCCCCAACGTTGGGCGACGTAGCGTAACGCCTGGCCCTTGCTGGCTCGGGATGGAACAACATCGAGGAATCTGCCGAAAGATTGAATCAGGTTCGCGGTCACGTCCCGGCTTCGCAGCAAGGAGGTCAGCTCCTCGATATCGGGGGGCTGATCCGGGTGGTAGTGGTAAGAGATCTTGAAATGGGTCTGCTCGTGCTTCGGTTGGGGCTCCAATCCGGGAAACTCGGACAGGACCCGACGTACCGTTGCAGGCCGCCATAGATAATCGATGTGTTCGTCCCAATACTCATCGCGGACGAGCCGTGAGGCATAGTGGATCTCGGTGCCGAGGCTGGTAATCAGGACATCGGGGTGGGGAATGCCATGGCGCTTGAGCTCCGCCAGGGCCGTATCTAAGCGGCGACCGGTCGCGATGCCGAAGGTGGCGCACTTGCGGTGCTTGTGCACCGCCGCGACGAATTGCCGCACGCCTTCGGCATCGCCGAGCAGGCTCTGGTCGATATCCGTGAACAAGGCCCGGTCACGATACCGTCTACCGCGTTTCGGCGCCAGGGGGATGGGTTCGTGACGCTTCAACAGTGGCTTGACGCGCTCCAGATAGCGCTCGGCATGGGCCTGCCAGGAATAGTGCTCACGGACGTTCATGATCCCATTGTCGCGCATGCGGCGGTAACGCTGCGAATCGGTAAGCAGCTTCAGCAAGGCCTCCGCAATGGCCGCCTTGTCGAGCGGATCGACCAGGAAACCATTGTCGCAATTGCCGATGATGTCCACCGGCCCGCCGTTCTCCGTTGCGACCAGCGGCAACCCACTCGCGGCTGCCTCGAGGAGGGTCAGCCCGAAGGGCTCGGTGAGGGCGGGATTGACGAATACCCCGCCCCGCTTGGCCGCCAGGCGATAAATCTCTGCGACCTGGTCCTGGAGGAGGGACTTCGGCATGGCGACGCGTCCATAGAGATCGTAGGTGTCGATCCCGATCAAGAGCTCGGTCAGCACGGAGCGCGCACCCTCGTCGAGGTCCCGGATATCGTCGCGATTGCCGGCGACGATCAAGAGGTTTGCCGCTTTCTTCAGGTCGTCGGATTCCCCATAGGCTGCGAGCAGGGTCTGGTTGTTCTTGCGTGCATCCGCCCGCGACAGGGCCAGGATCAAGGGCTTGCCCGGGTCTTGCAGAAAGCGCCGGATCTGGTCGGGAACCAGGCTCGGCGGATCGTCCGGGGCCGGCGGATAGAAGCGACTCAGATCGGTACCCGGTGGGATGACCGCCATCCGCCCGGGTTGATAGTAGTCGTAGAGACCATACTGCTCGTCGATCTCGTGGTTGGTGCTGGCGATGACCAGATCCGCGCCGGCGAGTACCTCCTCCTCGGCATCGACGCGGCGGTCCATGTTGTAGGTCTCGCTGATGGCCTCCTCGCTCAGACCTGCGCTCAGGAGCCGCTGGCGTTTGTCCCGCCCCAGGGAGTGTCCGGTGTGGACCAAGGGCACCCCGAGCAGGTTCGACAGGCGCACGCCCACGTAGCCCGCGTCCGCGTAGTGGCTATGGACCAGATCCGGCATCCGCCCCTCCGCATTCAGGACTGTCACCAGGTTATCCATGAAGCTATCGAGGTGATCCCACAGCTGTTCCTTGGCGATGTACTCATCGGGACCGGCATCGATGCGCAGAATGCGTGCCTTTTCAGTCAAGGGCTCGACCAGCTCGGCATAGTCGCCGGACACCGCCGGATCCGGGATCCGACGCGTAACCAGATCGACCTGCTCCACAGCCTCGCACTCGGCCAGTGCACGGGCGAGATCGACCACGTACAGCGTCTGTCCCCCGGTATCCGCGTCGCGTCCCAGCTCCAACTCGTTCCCACGTATCAGACCGTGGATGCTCAATAACAGGATATACATGATCTCGGTTTGCCCCGTCCCAGTTCTCCGTTTAGCCTATTAACCTACAGGTTTACGGGGGGGACGTCGAGTCGGATTCCGGACTGCTTTGCCTTAGAGGGTGTACGAGAAGTTATCTCTATGCTAAGGGTCGCAGCATCAGTTGGATCATAGCGATATAAACCATGGTTTCACTGGATTGGGTGAGTTTCTCATAATCCTTGCTTAAGCGTCGG
>Ga0126335_1001835_pt1 | contig 12289 bp, 9 predicted proteins | sample OlaspJWI45metaG_FD_108409 | JGI IMG/M metagenome (GOLD analysis project Ga0126335, IMG submission 108409) | Marine gutless worms symbiont microbial communities from Oahu, Hawaii - Olavius sp. 1 OAHU.JWI-45 metaG | ecosystem: Host-associated > Annelida > Digestive system > Unclassified | place...
AGGTAGTGGTCAGTGAGGCGTTTGGGGATGAGAGTGAGGTGGGCCGACTGGGCGGGCAGAACTGCTAGTAAGTTAGCAAATGTGAAACTCGACGGTGCTCAAGTAAAAGACTGAAATGGATGGAATTACTTTAGAATGTACAATACATGACTTAACAGAATTCAAAAGCTTTGCTAATGGAATTCACCTTAAGTTGCATTGATTCAGCTTGGTGCAAGACAATTATGAAGTCATTTCTGTGATAAAACAACTCGAAACACAAAAGCAATTCGATTTGACTTGAAACCTTCCAGTCTACAATGACACGAAAATGAAATGCAAGGTGAAAAGAGAAACAAGAGAATCACCTAACCTGACTCATTAGCATAGTCGTCGTGTCGCAGCAAGTCAGCCTCGTCCTCTTCACCGACAGGCTCCAGCATCATCACACGACCATCCTAACATGTACACAATACACATGTTAACGCAGTCCTGCGGTGTCCATCAAACAACTGTGTCCAAATCGCACATACTAATGTCGTAACCAGGTTAGGTTAGAGGAGGCAGTACGCTTCCAGATGGTTTCAGCCAATCATACCAATCTTCTCACTGCTTTGCAATTTTGTCCAAGACGGTGAAGCAGAAAAAAACTGCTGTATGCTGTCAAAGCATTTAACAACTTGAACTAATGAAGCTTATTTTAAGTTACTGTGTTAAAACCAAACTTTTACTTGAGTACCTATGGAAGAGCAAAATACCTGAGCAGCGATCTCTTGATCAGTCATTGGTCTGTGACGAACAATGAGACGTGACTTAGCAACAGCCGAAGCCCCAGGACCGACCTTCCGCCGTTTGCTCAGCCGAACTCTACCATACATACATGTCACTACTTTACAAACAGCACAAACGGCGGCCGTAAACTCTTCAGCCGTACATAGATTATTCTAGGCATTGGTATGACAAAAAGTTGTTCACCATTAATTGCAAACTAAACATGAATGCACTTAAACCAGGTGATTACTTCCACATCTGCCCACTTGCCACAAGTCTGCAACATGTTGCAATAGGTGATTGCGAGGTGCAAATTTCTTGTAACGTCACTGCAGTTTCGAGACACCGTGAGAGAGAGGACAGAACCATGGACAGACACCACACACACCTGAAAGCATTTGCTTCCAGTGCAGACTAAGCAGTGGAAAAATAAAACTATATGTAGGATATTCATCACTAATACACAACTAAATATGCTGCTTTGCAGTCATAATCTCTACAGACCAGCAACACGATCAGACATGTATCAATATGCACAGCACACACAGACATAGACCGGAGCAGCGTAATGCCAACCTTGTCTCAAGCTCATTGTAGTAGACACCGTCTTCTTTCATCACAAAGAAATAGTTTTCCTCGTAACCTCGTGATGCTTTGTTCTTGACGTTCCAGTTGTACTCACGTGCCAGCACATAGTCATAGCTGAATAATCAGAAAAATTCGTTAATAAATGAAGATCTACATGAATATATAATACTATATAATATACAAAATGTAAACATTGCAGTATTTTCATCTACTAGATATGCCTACACACTCAGTACAGTAAAATGTTATGATCACGCAGTAAAACACACAACAACACAGATACATATATACACAATGGCACAAAGTTTGCAGCACCACATTTTTGCAACCACATATCACAAAGTCATGCCATTTTCAATAAAAAGTCCAGAAATAACTTGCTTACACGATAAAAGCCAACGTCTGAATGCAGCAGTTTAATATTCTTTGTTTTGCAGTTGGCAAGTGAACTATTCGAAAACATAATCAACCGCAACAAATTCGCCAAAGAAACAAGGTTCATGCTAAAAGCAGTTTCCAAAATCAAGGGAAATGGTGCTCAAGAACGAACAACCGACGACAGTGGTTTGGACCACTGTTCAATAGCACCATCGATTAGCTCTGACTAATCATGTCCCAGCAACTGTTCGGGACTTGCTTCAGATGATCAAGGTCCTCAATCTTCTGATGATATACCAGCTGCTGCAGAGCACCCCCCCCCCCCAATAGAATAGTCCATGAGATTAACATCAGGTGAGTTATGCAGCCAGTTGGGCAACTCAATAAAGTCAGAAACATTTGTCTGATTTTGGGTAGATAAAGGTGCCATTTTAATTGTTTGCATGCAAGTCACATCACATGATGTGCAGCTACTTCCGGCCAACTGACAAAGAATATATATCAAGTACACAAATATCTTTTATTAATCGGTTGAGAGCAATCTCTGCATGGTATTTTAATGCAAACGTCACAATCCTAGGACAAATAGTCCATAACTAATTGCATGGCAAACTTTGAGCCATTTATTCTAGAACACCCTGTATATACACAACTGTTTTAACATCTTAGTGCAGTGTGCACATTGCAAGCATAGTCTGCTGAAGTGGTACCTTGTACACTTTACAGGCCAAATGCCCAACCAACAGCCCCAAAACAATAAATATACAACTAAAAGAGACAATATGCAGCTTTACAAAACAGTGAAAAATAGATGAAAACAACAATAAACTTACTCTTCGCCATCTTCATAGTCAACTTCACCTTCAGTGTCTCGCCGTCGCTTCTCCAGCGTCTCCTCCGTCGGCAGGAAGTACGCAACAAACTGGTCTCCACTCTCATCTACCATACCTCTGTCAATGAAAAGCAACAACTGATGTCAAAAATACTCCAGAAAATGCTCAGTTTATGATGAGTGCAGAAAAGCACTTGCGGATGCCAGTCATTAGACCCTGTCAGCCAACTCTGGCTGAAAATTTGCCTGAGCTACTATGGCTAACACAGCAGATAAAAGGCTGAGTTAATGTAAGGCTGACAGAGTGAGTAGGTAAATGCTTAACATCCCACTCGACACCTTATAGGTCATTTTGGGGACAACTTCTGCAGGCCAGATGACCCAACCAACAGTGTCAAAGCACTGAAAGAAGCCAGTTGGTCACTGAAATAAGCTAAATCCCACCAGAACAACTCCATCATGTTACAATATGAACTGTAAGCAACCGCCTCTAGGTTAATCACAGCGAAGTGGTGATGGCCACATCGAATCCCGTCTTCCTTGCAATGGGAGAATCGGAACCCCTCTATGTTCCTTCTGCCCCCAAGAGTCTTCACTCCAAACACAACCTCGATCTGTGCAGCCACTTTTGGCAGGGCAAAGGTGCACTACAGAGAGATTGACAGACACAGAACACATGGGATCATTGGCCACAATAGCCCACATGTCATGCGTTTGATGCAGACTTATAAGTATATAAATGCCCATAGTGCAATCAATCTTTGGACCTAACAATGACAATCAAACACATTACCTGCTAGACCACCATGCAGATATAACAAGATAATGCTATACATTCAGCAACTCAATGTACAGTTACCTAACAAATAACTTACTGAAGATTAACACAAGAGAACTAAAAAAAATAAAAAGTTATACTGTAGCTACAGCCATTCATTTAAAACTGTGCAAACCTGATCATAGCCTGCGACATTTCTTCCGTCTGTGTTGGAAGTGGTTTATCCTTCTGCGCTGGATCAGAGTCAAAGATGACTTGTGCACAAGGATGCTTCCACAGCTGCAACAATTCAAAATGGCACGATGCAACAAAATCATGCAAACAATCACTCATTAATTTCCTGACTGACACTCCTCCTTCAGGACTTCAGTGGTAAGCATCATGGCATAATGTGGCAGTGTTCATGATGCGGCTCCAGGTCAGGGCCGTAGCTACCGGTCCGGCAGGTCTGGCAGCTGCTGGACCAATGCTCGGGCGCGTACATTAATTTTCCACAACAGCATTTGACTTGACCTAAACATTAAACCACGAACAAAGCAATCAGCCTAAAACAACAAGCAGGGCAAAGGCAAAGCAAACATGTACATATGGTTCTGAGTTTGCAATTTACTTATTTATATCTCAGCGCACATGTTCGGCAGCACATTGTGACATTATTTCAATGATAGCAATCGCTCATTCGCTTCAATACTCTGTTTACCGTGAAAGCCTATGTTTGTAAGCTTATGGTCTGTGAGGACCCTGATTTTGCGCCCCCGAGCCAATGCTCCCACTTCCGTAACGTTTTATTACCCCCAGAATTGTCTTAAAAACACCATCTGCAGAAAAAAACTGAAAACTTTTCCGCCCCCTACCAAACGAGACCGTACTACCGATGTCACTGAGCCTTGAAGACGTACTATTAGTAGGCCTAACATTTAGCACGAAATTTGGTTAGTTGGTTCTCAGGAAAATCAATAAAATTGTTGCCACCAGATGCCTTGATTTGATTTGCAGGTGATACGATTCTGAGTGCTATGACAGGCTGTGTTCATGCCAAAGTGCTGCGGTGCGAAATTATTTTCGAGTCCTCAACCAGGTAGTTTTCAGTCTGCCAGACAGAAGTTTCCATTCCTAAAATAGACAAATGTTGAGAGCTGCAGAGATTGCATGGCAGTGGTCTTCTTAGTACTGGTGATAGCTGATGATCAATAGTTGTTTAACCGAGCAGCATCCACACAAGCCGCTATCTTCTACAGCTGTAGGTACTCATTTCCAATCACTCATTCACTGTATGTCAACACGGTATGTCCATTTATCAGACACACAAAGTACTGTAACTTCAACAATGCAACATTAGCTATTCATTAGTCCGATGTTCCCTCCGTGATATTCCAAGCAACACAGGAAATGTTTTCAATGTAATCAGTAGTAATGCTATACGAGCATGTAATACCTGCAGATTATCAACATGACAAAACTTTTGTCAATGCTACAGGTTTTATCTTACACAAAATAATGAATATCATATTATTATACAATGGAATTATGCTGATACAGGGTGATATGCATCATCGTGAACGATCTTGAAAGTGAAAAGTTGTATGTTGTAAACTTTATATAGAGTCAGACTTTACACCATTCAATCAAAAAGATTATGCAAGAAACATATTATAAAAATAGTTGCTCAGTAACAATTATAATACTCAATAATGTTGCAACACCCATAAATAGCACAATAATGTGACAACATTATGGTACTTCAAGACAGCGCATAAATATTAGTACGGTACAGTGTCTCCTTTGCTTCTGATGACTGCCTTCAGTCTCTCAAGCATCAAACTAATGAGATTCTGCACAAATAAACTGATCTCTAAGGTTCCCTAAGACGATGTTCTAGTGTCGTCAATGTTTGAACCGCTGGACTGACAAAAACAGCTGCAGCCACAACACTCAAACATTTTCAATCAGAGACAAATCTGAGGGATTTGCTAGCCAACCTCCAGGTGGAATGTGACGTCCAACATTGTATTTCAACCAGGTGATTGTCATCTTTGATGTGTTTGAGAATAATTGTTTGTTATTTTGTGCAGTTAGATACAAAGCAGTTTTGTTAGTCTGTCGTCGTGACTTTGCAAAGATTCCACCAAATTCGTCTTACAATGCCTTGTCCGATTACTGACCCAAGCCTTACTGCAACCTAATTTCTAATTTCTTTGCTATCATGCTGTAGCTATAATTCTTCTCAAACAATCTCACTGCCTAGCTCTAAGCTGGGATTCATTTAATCCTTCTATTTTGATGACTTTACCATCTATGACGACATATGCACTGCAAGTCAATAAAGCTGTAATTTTGGGTAACATCACTAAATCGACTGTTATAAAATAATTAAGTAGCGAATATCGCTCAAATTTTGTTAACAGAATAGCAATGAAAGAAAAACATTTATTCTTGCATTCAAAATTGTTGACAATGATCGCATCACCCTATATTTCATGTTACTGCCATCATTTGCAAAAAAGACAACAAAATAATAATAATAGTCAGACTATTTCTAACGCACCGTAACATGACGAAGATGTTACAAGGGCGTTACAAAGAGGCATCATGTAATGTAACAGAAACAAACTGAACTGATGCAGCTGACCTCAAAATCTGGAAACACAGGCAGCACTTCAACTGCTGTCACACCTGGTTTGCTGTAATGCTGCATAACCTACACAATATTAAAAAGGTGTATTATTATATAAAATATGAGTAACAGACAACGGTTATCAATAATGAGATTTTTCTTGGTGCATCCTGCAAATATTGATATCTGCTTATGCAGAGCAGAACACATGCAAATGGCCAATATGACATTCAGTCACACTCTACACTCATTTTACAATGCTAATTTTATGGTACAACCACTACTGGATTGACTGAATTAGTCAATCATTCACTGCCATATAGTATCACTGTGATTACCTTTATTATTCTTTTCTATTTCGAACCACAAAGACTTGTGAAATACAAAAAAAAACAATAAGTTATGTGCATGTATCAGCATATAAGACCGCTGACCGGTTTTTTAACAAGTTCAAATGTGTCGCTGATGGCGTTAACTTGACTATCTCGGTCCTTGTACAGCACATCTTCTTTCAGCTGTTTCTTTATACTGAACCCTAACCTGCAACGGAGGTAGACATGCACTGTAAAGTGTTGAACTGTCCAATTAGAGTAAACTCTGACATAAAAGCCCAACACACATATCGAGTTGAATCATATTCACAAATTGCCTGCAATACATACACCACCAAAACAGCACAAATGCAACCTGTCACGAAAACTTGTACAACATAAAACTTGCAACTTTTAATGTTTAGTGGCATTAGCACAAAATCAGTAAACAGCACAGTGCAGGTTTATATGATCCAATGTAACAGAGTCAAGCTCACTCACTGGGCTGCTAATAAACTTCAGGATTAGCAGGCAGAAAGACCTTGTCCAGCACAGCGATAAATCTCACAGCCACAATTACATTACGCTAACAAACGCACAAAATATTTTCTACAGAGTAAGTCAAAAACAGAAAGTTTTTAAAAGTTTGCAGCTCCCGCAAATGATAATAAAGGCAGGCACTGTGCATACCAAGCTTGCAAATGTTTTGTTTGTTTGGTCCATCAGAATGTACAAAAAATTCCTGTAAAGATGAAACAGCTTGATGTCAAAAACATTTTATTACAGTACCTAGCTTCTGCCATATGAGCAGTTTGAGTGAAACGATTGTACTCCGTCGAGATGTATTCTGTCTTGCGAAGCCAGGAAACATTCTTATTGTGATGTCGAGACCTAAACCAGTAACATTCAATTAATTACATTATACACCAAATAAAAAATGTAGACACTTTGGAACACAGTTAAGCCAAAGTTCTAGTTGATATAACTGATTGATTGCACGGAGAGCCACGGACACGAAACAGACCTCTTTGAGTCAGTAGGGACAGCTACATCATCTTCCAATAACTGTTCATCTTCTGCATCCATATAGACTGCCAATGCACACACAAAATTAAAAGCTCACTGACAGCTTATGTTGACTATTTGTACATTGTGGTTTGAACAAGAAATCTTATTATAATAATATAAAATACTGTTTATTCGACTAGCAAGCACACAAATGAAACAACTAAGCAGAAAATATGAATTTTTGCAGTACACCATCTCAGTAAACAAGTAGTTTTACAACTTCAAACTGAACCAAGCTTATAATCAAACTTAATTGGCAATGTGACTTAATCAAAAGTAGTCTACTTCAAAGTTAAATGACTCAACAGAAGCAGTCACAAAATGATTAAAAAACAGCAAATAGACAGAAGCATTTGCTGACCATTGTGATCCATAAGATACGTATCAGAATTTATCAGGTCAATGGCAACTCCGAGATCATGTTCAGTAAGTAAATCAAACTTATAATTTCGTTCCAGCGATGTCTGATTGTACTGAACATATCTACATGCCCACATAAACAGTTCTCAGTGTGTTAAAACCGTTATGCCAACAAACTTAAGCATCTCAATTCAATCGTAGAAATGTAACAACCTGCACAATAATAAAGTAGATACACCGTAATATTTAACGAACAAAATCATCATGGCACAGGTGAAGACATCTAATATAATAACTCCATTCGTGTGTATGTCTATATGTATGTATGTACGTATGTTTGTTTGTTCGCTCATAACTCGGGAATGGGAAGGGTGATTGTCTTCACATTTTCTTTGTAGCTCAAGGGTGCCCTGGGGATGGCTTGGGGCACATCAAATTTGGGGAATCATGGGCAGTGGCCAGAAATTAGTATTCTCCGTTTATTGCCGCAGCGGCCGGCGAAGTGTGAGCAGTACTGGGCAGTATTTCTTTTTCTAGGATATTAGCTACAGGTCAGCCAAGCTGCTGGAGACAAGATACACTGCAATGCGGGTAGGCAGGCAGCATGCATTCCTTGACCACATTGCAGGATAGCATGAAGCAGGTAAGATACGGAGCAAGCCTGTACTATTTTTCTGTATTCTTGTGTGTATTTTTCGTCTTTTATTTCATTGTATTGTCTACATTCGTGGTGAATAAATGTTATAGATGTATAATACCCAGCTGGATGGTTACCTGTTGGCATCAAAAGGGTAGGTGATAAACTTGGCATCAAAAGGTATGTCCGGCAATGCATTGTTATATTTAACTCGACATACAAGTTCCGACCTTTAAACACATGAAACATTTCATATAAGTTTGTATAATGATGCAGAAAAGTGGAAGCACTTCTTGGAACACATTAATGAACTGCACTGGTGTGCCAATAACACAATAACAGTATTGAATGTTTGCAACATACTGCAACCATCCTATAGTACTGTCTCCTACTGCCTAGCAACAAGCCACATCGTTGAAACATTCATAAACACACGCCACATGTAGCAACGTGCTGTCAAGAAAAAAACTCTTAACATCAATAATAAAATAACAGAAAATGTCAAAAAATGCTGGGTTGGGTGGAATAAGCTCCCTATTTGAAGCGAAAAGCGCAAGAAAATGTAAAAACAATTACTGTATAAATCCAGCGAAAATACTAACACATTTTTGTACGTTATACTTTGTCACTTTTGCACTTTCGCATTTTAACCTTCCCTACCCAGAAGCATCTATCATGTCAATCAGAACATACTTTTTCTCCGAGCCAGTCCTAGGTCTTGCCTCGTGTCTACCGCTAGTCTGAACAGTTGGCGGCATTTTAGAATAGCACTTAATAAGTTTAACCCGCAAAATATATCACTTTGCAAATGTTACTGCCATGTAAAATCGAATGTCAACACTAAACAACAACGATACAACTAAACACCAGAAAAAACTAGAGTAAAAAGCGTTAAGTCCGCAAAATATTCATCCACGAAGCGGTGTGAGCCACCATAATGTAAGCATAATATTACTTAAATAAATAGGTTCGGTGTCTTTCAACTGTATGCAGTTGTGCACCATTTAAATTTAAATCGTTTGAATAAACGAAAAACTTCATTTTTAGTTCAAGTTCAAAAATTTGCTAAAATTACTGATCAACTTAAAGCAAAGCAATACCTGTTTTTATTTGCACTTGCTGGAGTTGATTTACTAAGAACGCGAATGTTAACGGAATTAGCAGAGGAGATTTCGTATATTGTTGCAGAATTATTTAATACATCACTATTAAGTAGAGAACAGGAGACATCGGGTCTGTTCAGATCAGACGGCAAGCGGCCGGATGGTCTCACACTCGTCCCCGGCCCTGGTCGAGCGGTAAAGCGTTATGTTGAGACGTTATACAGTAATCAAGATCTTCTTTATAACTACAAGGCCGAATTAACCGGAATAGGAAATAGAAGTTTCATTAATAATTTTGATTAATAATGTACAATTTGTACAAAATATGTTCTATGTAATTTGGAGGACATAGAGGCTACGACCTGCGCTTTCGTCTAAACTTCGGTTGCTTTGCTTTGCTTTGTCCATTGGCTGATTCATATATCACTGCGGCCGCCCGAGAGTCAGGTGCGGCGGCAGAGCTTGCCGCTTCCCGCAAGGAAGAGAAGTACGCTGCTCTTGATGGCCGGTATACATCTAAAGTTGAGCCGATCGCCATTGAGATTCTGGGCGTTTTTAACACATCAGCTCGCCAGCTCCTGTAAATCTCGGTAGGGAAATTTCCGAGAGTACAGGGGGAAGCCAGAGAAACGAGCTTTCTGTTCCAAAGATGCTCGGTGCTCGTGCAACGTTTCAATGCCATACTGCTTCACGATAGTTTACCAACCTATGTCTGCACTGACTAAATGTTCGTACCCATCTTTGCATTTTCTGTAATTTTTAAACTCCCTCGGAATTATATTTACCGGGGGTCAAAAAAGAACAATAATAAAGCTTATATAGCGCCATAAGGTCGTGACTTCAGAGGCGCTAAATGACATTGATCACAGTGCGTGTGCGGCAGATAAAATTTATAAATTTGCAGATGACATCAAAATTTACCGAACAGTAATCTCAGCAGATATTAGTGGTTTGCAAGGCTTGCAATATAATAAGAGACTGAAAAGGTTGGGTTTAATGCGATTGGAAAGACGAAGCGTGAGAACTGATTTAATTGAAACTTTTAAGATTATGAATTGAGAATACGATCTTAATCGTGATTTATTTTTTAGCTTGAAGAAAGTGGTAGAAGAGGACGCGACCAGAAATTGTCCAAAAAGAATATTCAGATTTGATATTAGAAAATATACTTTTTGTAACAGAGTTATTGACAACTGGAACTCATTATCCGCAGGTTGCGTTAATTGTAATACAATTAACACTTTTAAGAAGCATCTTTCGCCTGAACTGAAATCAGAAGCTGTACGGTTTTATAGTAAACCATTTAAGATAGTTGGCAGTATATGGCGAAAGCCTGTGCTTACTGGTGCAAGTATTGTCTGTGACATTGCTGGCGTCGGTGAACTTGGTGAATTCCGTGAATTACTTGTTGCACAGCGTTGTTGTGATTAGGTGGGCGTGGTCGTGCTCAGCTGGCTCCATATTCTGCAGCTGAATCTGAAATAACCTTTGCATATATGGTCTATTTATAATATGAAGAATGCTAAACTTGTATCAGTAAGCCTTAACTCCAGACCAACAATAGTTGGGTTGGTCACTGGGTGAGTTGTAATTATGCAACAATACTAGGCCTGCCGCGGGTACCTGTACCCGATTAATGAACTACGCGGGTAATTTTTGGAAAGACTACAGAAGCGGCTGTCCCAAAACTACCATTTCGTGACTTACAAACGACAGCAAAAAATGTTAGAAAGGCAAAAAGACTGGATTTTCTACCGGAAATACAATCCAAAGTCACTACTGACTGCGACAACTCTAACGGGACTGAGTATAAAACATGGGGTTTTGGGTGGCTATATTCTGTCCAAAAAAACGACGAAAACGCTCAGAAATTTGTATAAAAAGCCGTATAAGCAGAACGGTGGCAGCACCTGGCGAGGTTAATTTATCTTAACTATTTTTAGCAGAAAATATTGATGGAGACAATTTTTAAGACGAACGAAAAATTTTGGGGTGAAAACGCACAGAAATTCGTCTATAAACTGAATTAGCAGCAATTTGAATGGGAAAAAATATCAGAATAAGCTAGAGTTGTCGCACGTAGTACTGACCTTGGAATGCATTCCCAATAAAAAAAAATTTTTTCTGCTTTTCTGACATCATTTGCTATGTTTGTGAGTCTCAAAATAAACTACAATGTAGGCCTATATTAAAATAATACAAACAAGTGCCAATACACGTACTGTGTATATGGATAAGACGACAATAAAATCAAGTGGTCACAAGTTCGACTGGAATGACATCCAACTGTTCGGTGCATGGTGTTTAAGATGTACAGTGGACTTAGTAATGTTTTGCTGCATGAACTTTTTACGCTGGATTCAAATAGTAAGGGTACAAGGGGTCACTCATGCAAACTGGTTAAGATCTGATGCACGAGGGTTACTACCAAGTATTTCTTTTCAAATGAAGTTATCAGCAGATAGAATTTGCTGCACCAGCAGGTGGTGGATGCACCTAGCATCAACGCATTTAAGTCTAGATTAGTATGTATCAGGGACAACGGGATGGGCTTTTTCATGGACTAGTATGCTGAGCCCTAGGCTTTGCTGGTTGGATGATCTGCCAATGAGGCTGCACAAGGTATATCACCTGTAATATAAATTCAAGGGTTCACATTCTTGTACTGTAAAATATTCTGATGTTGCCACATTTATTTTGTATTCCACATTTTGACTAGTGTCTGTCTAGGCTTACTTCTTTTAATGGAAATTTTGTGCAGTGCAGAGTTTCTCTCCAGTCAGCTGCACACTGTTCAGCAGTTAGTGTGATTAGGGACATGTTGTGCGTTAAAAGCAGACATACGATGATTCCTGGCTTTGAAAGTAGGG
>Ga0126335_1001836_pt1 | contig 12289 bp, 11 predicted proteins | sample OlaspJWI45metaG_FD_108409 | JGI IMG/M metagenome (GOLD analysis project Ga0126335, IMG submission 108409) | Marine gutless worms symbiont microbial communities from Oahu, Hawaii - Olavius sp. 1 OAHU.JWI-45 metaG | ecosystem: Host-associated > Annelida > Digestive system > Unclassified | place...
CCCCCCCCCCACTTTTCAGACCAAAGTTACGCCTCTGGTCGTGAGATATAAAATTTAGACGTTATTAAAACAAACCGGACTACCGAAACACAATTAAGAAAGTGCAAGAAGGTATATATTCGAACGGCAAACCTTGGCATTTATTGCTGACGACTCTGCTACGTTTCTCAGAACGGCCTCATGGCGCTACTAAACCACATCGACTGGGCCTGGAATTGTTCGCGCAAGATCTGTTTCAGTTTATATGGTGCTATTTCGACAAACGTAAACTTATTACTACAAAATTTTGTACGCGTGACAGGTGTAGTCAAGTCGGCCATTCTGAGTGCAAACGGTCTTGAGTCAACCATAGACTAGTAATGTTTTAAATGAAATGTTTAACTCCAGCATTTATTTGGACTGAACGCTCGCCAAAGCGGTTTTATATTTGCAACGTGTGCCAGTTTGAAGCACGTCGCCAGAGTAATTTGGCGAAGGCCACATCGAATCTACGGAAAAAATCTTATGTTTCTTGGGTCCCAAAAAGTCTCCACCTCAAACGTTCAGCTGTGTTTGCACAGCGAAACCGCGTATAGCCGCGTGACAGACAGATGCCCACGGTACAGGATTATCGATCACAATAGTCCGCATTTCTTGCATTTGATGCAGCCTAAAATCATGGCACGTTGCAGTGAATCATGACTTATTTAACTTGATGGTGATCAATATGTAATTTGCGATGGACATCTCGGCACCTAGCTTTTAAGATCGCGGCTAGAACGAAATTGGATACTGCTGGCTGAACTTTATATCTCATTAAGCCTGACGAGTGGGTAAACTGATTTGATTTGATTTAAATTGCAATTATCATGACCTATCATGAAAAGACATTGTAACACAGCGCTACTCTCTTTTTCTATTTCGCTGAGTACCAAGTCATCGAGACTGAAACATCAAAAGAACCAATACGTTACCGTGAATAGGATACTCGGCGACTGATAGAAGCCAAGCGATCAGCTCGGTTCATTGCGAGCCACTCGGGTCTCGCACCGACCCTATAGACCTATCATATCATCTGAACCTACCGCACACAGGCGAGAACCTATCCACATCGCATCACTAACATCTATTGAACTGACACAAGGTCAATGGTTTCGTTATTGTATTCATTAAGTGCGATATTTAGTTAATTTTTAGAGCCAAACCAAGTGGCTATAGTATGTAGTAATGACCGCATCGAAGTGGCGCCATATAGCGAATGTGCAACGATAGTAGACTGCGTGACGAACAAACTGACAGACGCCCACGCTACGGGATCATCAATCACAATAGTCTGCATCTCATGCATTTGATGCGTTGAAGCCTAAAAAGTCTGAAAGCATACAATTGTAGCAGTGACTTTGCCTTGTTGTCGTGTCGATTTTGTACTAGCTACGTTTATGAGTTGTACGTTCTGACGGCAAATCATAAAGAAAGAATGTTCGAGGCAGTTTACTCTAGATCTTTATATCTTGTACCAGAAAATACTAGGCCTATATCTAATCGACAGCCTCGTAGACTTCAAAATTGATTAGTATGTTCACACATTGTTCAGAAAAATAAAAAATAAAGCGTTAACACACTTTATTTTTTTATTTTCACCGTTTTCTCACCATTTTCATGTAACAGCATAAAGCTCAAAACGGCAAAATGTACGCGATCTCTGAATTGCATAGTAGGCCGCATATCGTGTCGCCTAACGGGGCCATACAGCCTAACAGATGCAGTTGATGAATTGATGTGATTGACTTATGGGTCGAGTAGCTTATTGGTGATTATGACTCAGTATTATAAACACAACGGTGTGACGGTATGTATAGTGCTACTGCTGATGGGTGGTCGTGAAAGGACGGCATGGATCAATAAACCGTCTGTGACCTATCTACGTTATCGATGACAGACGATCGATCACATACAGAAGTGACGCCTAATAGACAGCGTAATAAGCTTCATGCTGCACAATGGATGTTCAGAAACTGCACCCGGTGATCACCATGGATGCAAGTCAACTAGCGAAAATAATATGGCGTTAACTCAGTTAACCACTTCGATTCGTTCGTCGTATCGTTGTTGAGTTGAAATTTTGACAGCAATCAGTGTTCCATAACAAACGTAACATTTTATATTTGACTATAACTTTGGCCAATCTCAACCGATTTTTATATTTTTTGGCATCTTAATAGTGAAGAAATTCTACATGCGACTGTAGTTAAAACTACCACATCACCTTAATTGCGTGCGAACCTTACCTTGTAAAATACAAAACTGTCATTCATAAAACGTTGGAATGTAGATGTGGGGACACGGGAGGGCAGGTGTCTTGGGGAAGTTGAGGCTCGAACATGTCAAGGTATATATTTTTTGCCTATCACCTATTCAACTTTTTCAGTCCTCATCATTCCAGCATGGCTGGACAAACGTGGCCACGGGTTTGTTTTCTGTAGCCCAACCCAAAACGAACATAAACTATATGTATTCATGCTATAAACACGTGACTAAAAATTGAATTCCACACATGCTAATTAACTGTTAAAGTACGATAACTATGTTTTAACATTTTCAAGCAAGAAGCGGTCAAATTGTCGCGTCAAGCACCACCTGAACTATCAATAGGTCTATATCACGCAACCCGTCGCAACACATTACAACCGCAAAAATTTCAGATTTGACCCAATCTAGGCCTATGTACAGTGTGATCCAAAAATTAAGAACACGGCCCTTTTGGTTCTAGCTTTGTCATATCGTAACCTATTATTAAAAATTTTCAACGTTGAAAAGAATACGAAATTCATATACTTTCCAGCTGTGAAAGGTTCTTGATAATCAGTTAATTCGGAACAACGGTAGAGCTAAAAGAAGGCCTTATGGTAACTTTTTGGAACGCTTGTATACCCGAGCCACGAATTTTAACCATGCACTGAGCTACTACGGCCATGTAGGGCCTACATGATTGGATGGTCAGGCGTGTCACGGGTGTCACCGTTGCGGTCTAGCGACAAACACATGACCGCACTACGGCGTCGTCATACACCGTGAGAACTAGACTATCGTCGTAGTCGACGTAGAGGACTGACAGCGACCACATCTCGTCGGCGACACAGCACGGCGCCGGCACGCCAGCGACGATGCCGACCGCGTGCACAAGACTCTGAATCGTTGCGTGGTTTGTCTGCTTCACCGCCTGCAAGCACAGTTTCGTCAACACTTCATACTGCTGACAGGAAACACAATAGTACGCGGCAAGTTTTCCAGATATACCTTTATTTTAATTTGGTAGAGTTAATGGAATATAACGTTATGAACACTTCAGAGTATTAAGACAATTATGATCGGAAAAAGTCGAATACTGCAGCTTATTTTATGTGACTCGAGTATTCGTTGTGATATTTAGCACATGCTACGCAATTGGGTTATTCAACATCTGTAGAGGATTGTAGAAATTTCGCAATACGCCTTCAGATTTCGGTAACAGAGACATGTCCAATGTCGAATATGTGATTTAATGCTATTTTTGAATTTGACTATGTCATATTCTACTGGGCCGTAGGCAAAAATAGTTGATATTTCCATTAAAATAAGAATTTAAAAACCTGCACCTTTGATTTCGGAAACGGACATGATCCGGCGCAGTAGCCCGCCTGGAACTGACGCGGAAAGATGACATGTTCGTTCCATCCGATGTCGGCGGTGTCCACGATCAGACGGTGTTTGGAACAGAACACTGACTGTCGACGAACGTCGGACTTTGCAGTTTTGGCAAAGTTCAACAAGTCTGAGGTCGAATCAGTCTGTTGCAGATTCTTCGTTCTCCGACGCATGGTGTCGTTATTGGCGGTATGTTGCAGTGCCACTTCGCTGCCATCTTCTACTGAGCTGATCGTCGGCTTCGTCAGACCGTCGGCAGCAATAGTTGCGTCAGACTTATCATCCTGATGCTGCTGCTGCTGTTGGGGGTCTAGAACAGCAGCGTTGGCAAGTACTGGTGGAACGTTGTAACTGCGAGGTTCAGTGAAATTCCCGTTGTCCAGTGGGAGAAAGTTGTCGAAACCTGGATACCAGTTGGAGATGTCACCATCTGCGAGCTCTGTTGACCGCTTGCTTCTTCGATGCCTTTTCTTTGTCTATATAACAAATGTTGGCCGAAGACATGTAACTATAAGACTACATGTTTTACGTGATAAAGGAAAATTTATTCCCAGCGTTTAAATCAGAACACAGGGCTACTATACACAACGCAGTCAGTCAAACACCAAAGCCTACAATAAGCTAAATTTACACAGCGGCACATCCACAACAGTCCAGTTATGGTGTTTGAGGATTCTAGACAGCACAGAAATTCTGTGAATTTGGGTTCTATCTACAGAAGCAGAAGCAAGTACAACAATGTCAGAAGTTACGAAAGTAGGCCATCTACGAGTACCTTTCATAATAAACCGATTGTTGTTCCGTAGAAATAATTCTCTGACATGCATGTGACACCAGCCAATACAAAAAGGCAACATGCATTTAAGAAAATTTTTATTGACGTTCGCGTGCCTGTTTGCGGCGGCGGCGATAGGCTGACGAGCGCCACGCAGACGTCGTAGATGGTGGTGAGCGATATTCGGGAACCCGCTGCAGCACGTGATCGACGGCGATGTCGGCAGTACGTCGTGAAAAGAGAACGAGCGTCGGTGACGTCAGCAGTCGAAGTTCGGCCGCTGTGCGTCGACGTCGTCGAGTCGCCAACTGATCACCGCCTTCGCCACCGTGACTGCTGCCACTGAAAGTGAGAGCCAGGAGGGAAGAAGGACGACGTCGCGACGTCCGGCGGCGGAATCGACGTATCGACGACGTGACGTCCACGGTGACCCAGCCTGAACGGCGTGACGTCATCACCAGGTGCGCGCCCACTGGCCGGAACCGCCGTGACGTCACCTCAAGCAATATGGCGTAGGTCGCGGTCTCGTTGTCGACGTGTAAACTGAACGGTGACGGCTGATGGCGGAAGTAGCGAATGTCGGCTCGGAGGATCCGGTTGTCGGCGGCTGACGACAGTGCGCTCGTGTTGTACACGATCAACATACTTCCGTCCGACAGTCCCACTGCACGTCATCCATGATCCAGCGTAATTAATTTATACACAACTAGAAAATCTATGGCAAGCCCACTATGCGTCTGCCGCGATCACAGACGCGCAGACAGACAGGCAGCACGGCCGGAATGCTTAATTTTTGCGTTTTTCGCCTATAGGCGCGCATACGCATAAAAACTCAGTATGATGCAAACAAAAGTACAAAACCCAGATAGTTCAAGACACTAATTTACATGCTTACCATATGCTATGGCAGGGCGATGACTATGCTTATCTTCGATTTGACGATAACGAAATCTGTTTGACAACTACGATGCAAACCACGCTAGTGCTTTACCACTTTTTGCTTTAACTTTGTATGATTGTTACGCTTTTTTGTCAGGCATCTTCAGACACTCTGCAAATTTAGAAATGCCTAAGTGCTAAGGGACAGAAAAACAATCATATTCTCGGCCGCGGCTAAATCTGTCAACTTGTTAGTTGAACTTTCGATCACTTGAGTAGGTATGATACGTGTGAAGTTCAACGAATGGCGATGCACTCGCCGTACTGTGTACCGTGGGTAGATAACTCTTGTGCATTGTCATTACTGTCACAGTAGGCTTACATTTCACGATAACGATTAAGGCTGGAAAATAAAGTTCAACACTAGTACACTACTGTACAACACTAGAGCAGATCAACAAACGACATTAATCTTGTCGCTTACATTAAGCTACATGTAAGTTAAGATGAGCCAGAAAAAAACTGTCAAAATTGATGCTAAAGGATTCACTTTTGTCAGTTTGTGATAGCGAACAACGAAAGTATGGCGTTATACAATGTTCTAGCTGGAGCTCCAAACGCAAAGCATTGAAAAACTATATCTATGGGCGGATAACAAGAATATCTAACAAGCGACGATGCGAGAACAAGGTTATGTTAGTGCAACTGTATGTTACAACTCGGTTACTTGTTTGTTTTGTGTTATGGACTTTGGTTTGTAAACAGATGTCAATAATCACGCTGTTTCTTGCGATTAAATAGGCCTATTCATATTCACAGTTTAACGTAAAATTACGTAAGCTACGTTTTGTAATATAGGCCTACAGGTTTTAATTTCTCTATTATTATTATTATTAATTATTATAACATACTGAGATTTCCAGCCATGCTGCGCACGGTGTTGCCAACCGGTAGTTGGTTGTTTCCATTTTCGACGGACTTGTACAACTTCACCATGTATTCGAGCACCTGTTGGTCACGTGACCACTGCTGATCATGTGACTCGGCCTCATTACCATCACTTCTTGTAGACTGCGGTTTCTCGTTGGGTCTTAGCTGTAAATCCTCAGATAGCGTTCTAGAAAGCGAACGGTAGGAAAAACTGCAAACGAGCAGCCACGCGATTATGTTTGGTCGCATTCTGTATTTTTATGACAGTCGGATTACTTTAAAATATTTTAAAATACGTTTTCGAGTATGCAACGTTAGTGTACAGGGTGTACAACTTCTCTGTTTTCAGATCGAAATCAATACTTCACACCGCAATCAACAACGCACGATTGCGAAATGAAAAAAATACGGCTATCGGTATGCTTTCTGTCACGTACTGCAGTTAGGCCTACTGTTTTCCAATTAAATTCTGTGAACTGCAGATTATCCACAAACTAGATGAAGATCGGAATAAATCAAGCTTCATCGACATAATCTGGTGACCGCATATGAAAGTATACATGTAATTTTGTCGACATTCGACACTATCTCTACAGCGAGTTGTTTAAAATACGTAGCCGAAGTGCTGCCGAATTGCGTTCTCTTCGCTATCTCTGAACTACAACATCGTCTACTAGTGACGTCTGATACTAGAAGTCAAATGATAGCGACATCGACAGGTAAGTTGCGAGCTGGTGCCTCGACGGCGCCAACGACGCGCGTGCAAAGTCATTAACATCATTATCACGGCGCGTGAACGAGCTCGACAGTACAGTTCTCGCGTTCTGTTTGCATATCCGATTTACCCGATCAACGTATCACGTTTGCATGATCACGTACTCTAGCTCTAGTCCAGATGCTCAAATTACATACGGGCGCGTGGTGCAGGTGCTCTGAGCTTCATTTTTGACCGTTTGAGAAAGTAAATAAAATCTCAAAGGCATAAAAACTATTTTAGTGATATTTTCGTAGCATCTATTTATCGGTGTATTATGACTGTTTTAATTTTTTAATATGTCAGAAAACAAGAATTTATACAGCTATACTCAAAGGCGGATCCAGGAATTTTGGAAAGGGGGCCCGGTAAGGAGGCGAAGCCCCGAACCGAGCGCCGATGGCGCGAGCTCCGGCGGGGGTCTGGGGGCCTCCCCCAGAAAATTTTGAAAAATTAGATGCGATTTCCTGCAATCTGGCATATATTTTTGGGATCAGAATGGCCTCAGATATCATTCAAAATTAGGCCTTTGCAGAACAAAAAACAGTAGCGGCCACGATTTCGATTCACACACACACGCATACACGCCGGCCCACACTTCCAAAAACTCCTCGGATTTCGGCCACTATAATGTCCAAATTCAATTTCAAGAATATTTTTTTTCAGACATTGTATACAATGTAAAAAAATTAAATTGACTTGGCCAAAAATAAAAGGGCCCGGCCCCCCGCCCGACCCCCTTGGATCCGCCACTGATACTAACTTTGTTTAGGTTATAGCTCGTGGAGTGACTGTCGTGGTGGTGACATTTCGATTATTCGCGATTATCAACCCAGCTGTATCTATTCTATGGAACTGTAAAATTAATTGTAAACAAATCCATCAAAATGGAGGGTAATAGAGATGAAAGTAGCCGGTGTATTAGGCTAGCAGAAAATTGTCTGAAGTTGGGTGACACCGAGCAGGCTTTAAAATATTTAAACAAAGCTGAACGACTCTTTCCTTCTACTCGTGCTCGAGGTGAACGTCCGTGATGGCAGTTGGTTGTCGCACTGTATACACTCGCATATGCAGTTCAGCTGTTGAATCCGATGCTTAGAACCTATGTGTGTCACAAATAATTTCTATAGATATCTCCACCAGCTCTCCCGTATGTTGCACAGGGGTTGAAAAAGTATGTATTTTGCCCTGTTTTTCGACCCCCTTGCATTCCGAGTGCTCTGATTTAAAAGTGGGGCAAAAAATCTAAAACAATAACGTATAGCACAGATGTCTGGACTCTCATCTACTGCAGACTTTGTGCAGCTAGGGCCCCCCAACTCTGAGATACATTGGCCCAATTGGGGTGCCTAAAGTTTGACAATTGGAAAAACAGTAACATCGCTCTAGCTCAGCCGGACGTCGATAGATTGCGTTCATGTTTCACAAGATGGTACTCTGTGGTAAAGCTGCGGAAATGTCAAAACCCACTTAGGGTCGAATCCAAGATGGCGGACGATGCCCAAATTTTTAATATATGGGCCCCGATATCTGAAGTTATTCAGAGATATTGAATTTGGTGTGTGCATCAACTACGAGGAGTAATTTTAACAGCATGCGTAAACTACGTCAAAGGAAAGATGACGCAGTTTAAGAGACCTAGATTTTAAACTTACAGACCCCTGTGAATATCTCTCAAAAGGCTAAAGCTATAGGGTTCAAATTTTGCGTGTAGATAGATGTAAGGAGTAGAAAATAAGAGGTACAAAAGTAGGTCAAAGGGGGATATAATCTAGGTCGCATTGACCTACTTTTAAATTTTGGAATTTCACCCATCTTTTTGAAATACATAGATTACCATCCACAGGTGCAAAACTAGGTCACAAGGGGCAAAGACTAGGTCACGTGGCTGATTTTGAGTTCGTGGAATGCTGTTAATAACTCTGGAATGGCAGATACAGAAAATTTTCTAGTGTTGAAAATGCAGTTTGTGTAATTTGTAATCTACTTTTTGTAGTTTATGATTTATGATCAGTACCAATGTACCGATATTATGAATTTGTTGTATTTTCATTTGGTTAGTGTTGTTATGTGCTGTAGATCTAATAGATGGGATAAGAATTGGTGCTGAATCGGAGACATCGTCAGCTGCACCAGATGTTAATGAATGTTCTGAGGATACCGAAACCGCTGCGGAGTGTACAGCAGATGATAGCTCACCAAACTCGGATGACTTCGACACAAATGTGTTTGATGATAACACCCCCAAGTACACTGACGCACAGCAGGATGCAGTCAGACAGTAGGACCTGCTAATTGTTGATGAATTTTTGTATAGTGTTGTGAGTCTGTTAGAACTCTGTATCACATGTACGTGCATGACTGAGCATTGTATGTGCTATTAATATATCTCATTTCCACTTTACAGTTATGACTAAAATTATTTTGATTAATCATTTATTAATATTTTTGTGCAGCTGTATAAAGCACATTATGATAGATCACACAGAACAGATAAAGTTTTTTTGTCTCAGAGTTCGGAGGTGCAGAGATTACTACGAGATTCTTGGACTGACGAAGGATTGCTCAGATGATGATTTGAAGAAGTCGTATAAGAAGCTGGCTTTAAAGTTTCACCCAGATAAGAATAAAGCCCCTGGAGCTACGGAAGCATTCAAAGGTACTGAACACGTGTTATAGTTAATGTGTTTCTTCTTGCTTTTGGCTAAGATCAAGGTGTATCCTTTACTGATCAAAATGTGTAAGTTTTTTTAGTAAGTCTTTTACTGCACAGTATTTTCATTCTTTGTTATGCCTGTTACAATAGATAGACAAAATTTTACCATATATTCATTTTGACAGTTATTCTGATTCTCAAATGGCTGTATTGCTTACTAGTACTCACGTGTTGGGTAAATTACTTTTGAAAGTAAAAGTAATTAAAATACAAGTGTAATTACTTTTGTTCAGATGTAATTAAAATACAATTACTAAATAAATACTCCTTCAGAAAAAATAAAAATACTTAATTACTTTGCATTAAACACGTACTTCATTGAGTCATTTGAGGCACTTGCACTTTTTTTAGGTACAACATTCATTTTACATAGGCCTGTACATTTTTGTCTTTTAGTGTTACTACTGAACAAAACTTTCCGTTTATAATGGACGGCACAGTGTCTACTGCGAGCCTCCATTCTTAAGACTGGTAGACTGACTGAATCTGTAGGATTGATGCAATGGGTGATGGGCGTACAACCTCGCTAATGACAATCTGTCACTTCTTTTCTGACATCTGAGATGACAGGTTTACAGCCGGTATTGAACTCGTTAACAGGCAATAAATATTCACGGTTAATGGCATATCTAGTATCTACAGTTGTCGCTTAAGCCGATATTGTTGAGTGACAGGAAAGGGATAGTGGAGTGTAATTGAGGAGAGGCAGTGTTCGAGTGACTGGCCCCCATGAGTAACGTCACTTTGATTTTGACATTGAACAGCTGTGTATGCTTCTAACCTAATAACCATGGACCGGACTGCAACATATGCCTGTTAAGTCGCCATATTGCTGGGGATGCAAAGTTACATTGGCGGAAAGAGTATAGCTAGAGTATTTTATACATTTGAAGTATTTTACTTACTGAATACTTTTTAAAGTAATCAAAATACAATCTCTGTTGTAATCTAGCTGTTTTATGTTAGTATTTCAGTAAAACTGTAAGTTTTCTTTCTTTGCAAACTTGTGTAACATGAAGACATTACACCATTACAAGACAAATTAGTTAAGCCTTTGCATTATTAGCCAGGCCAATAGATGTTTCTGATTTCAGGTGGTTGGTGCCATACTGTTATACTGCTTTATTGTAGTTGCTTGATGTTGTTTCAGCTATCGGCAATGCATTCAGTGTGTTAAGCAATCCATTAAAGCGCAAACGCTATGATGAGTTTGGTCTGGAAGAAACATCACGCGTGTTACCACGACAACGGCGGCAACGACCTGGTAGCGATGATGACGATGATGGTTGCTATGGCTACACATATGGCTTTGAAGGTAGTGTGTATCTTTGAGTTACTCATCAGCGATTAAATGCAGTTAACTTTGCAAAATTACTAGTTGAATGTCATTGTTCTTTTACAGCATTTAAGCCTCATCAAAATTATCTTGTGTATGCTGATGCCTTTAACTACCCACCTCCATGGCTAGGGCCTGCAGAATTATGCCATTTTTTGCATAATTTGGAAGTTTTCACATAATGTTAAAAATATCAATATTCATAAGTTACCAAAAGAACACATTTCCGTTTCACATTTTGCTTCAGATAACATCAAGTTTCATTTATTGTTGCACCGTGATAGGCCTATGGCAGCCTGTGCATATGAACCTGAGCAATCAACTAATTTTGTGCAGTTTCCTGAAGGTAAAGGGATTAGATTTTAGACCTTTTTGCTTCATTTTGCATGTAAAAAGCACATAAAATAATATCACATAATTTTCTATTTCTAGTCACATAATTTAAAATTTCAGATCACTTAATTTTATGAAAAATAAAATTTTTCTTGCCCTATCCATAGCTAGTATTCTAACATTGATTATGGTCAGACATGTCTGCAACTCTGCATAATGTCACAGCTGTTTGCAACCTTGTGTAATCAACCCGAGCATTTTAACCTTAGAAAATATAGTACACTGTGTCCGAGAAAAAAGTAAACCACGGACAAAAGTTAGAAAATATTCATTAACAGTTGAGTTGCATTTGCTTTTTAAAGTTTCAACTATGTGTTCTACAAATAGTACTTGATATTGGTATTGAGTATCAGGCATTTGATGTCTTAGCTGTTTGATTACAAAACTAGTTCCACTGTCAGAATTTGAAAGTTTTAATTAATTTTGTTTACTATAAAGATGTTGTTTGGTTGATTACATGTGTTATTTGTAAATATTTTCAGGTGACATTTCTGCTGAAGAATTATTTCGTATGTTTTTCGGTGATGCTTTTACACCAGGTACCATCATGTATTTGGATGTATAGTGAATATTATTCTGTAACGATTTCATTTTTGTGCTATGCAGATTTGGATTTTTAGCTTGTGAATAATTGATACTGATGTGTAAGATTTGTTTTTACACTCTTTAAGTTTCATCACTGAATGCCTCATGAGTAATATATAGTATTCTGATAAACAAACTGGTGAGTGAGTGAGTGAGCAGAGGTTTAACGTCCCACTCGACACTTTATAGGTCATTTCGGGGACGATTTTTACAGGCCAGATGACCCAACCAACAGCGTCAAAGCACTGAAGGAAGCCA